>Ga0163148_10001676_pt1 | contig 28364 bp, 41 predicted proteins | sample OliLakLV19MP7P2_FD_148606 | JGI IMG/M metagenome (GOLD analysis project Ga0163148, IMG submission 148606) | Freshwater microbial mat bacterial communities from Lake Vanda, McMurdo Dry Valleys, Antarctica- Oligotrophic Lake LV.19.MP7.P2 | ecosystem: Environmental > Aquatic > Freshwater > Lake >... | reverse complement strand
CTTACGATAAGGCTTGCGATCAAGAAGAAAAATTTCAAAATAAATACAAAAAGGAGGGTTGGGCTTTATTAAATCACCCCTTACCAGTCAGGGCGTTAGGAGGGGTGTCATTCTGGACAAAAAAAAAGATAGAGAGTGTGGCAGTTACCTGTATGAGTATAACAGACCTTCAAAGAAGATTTAAAGGCGCATACAGGTCAGCTTCCAGACTAGGCATTTTTGACTCTATAAAAGATAAAATAGAAATATTAAACAGAGAAGAAGTATTAAAAAAGAAAAAAAATAAAAGACGAAAAAAAGAAGAAGAAGCTATAAAGCTAGCAAACTCCTGTAAAAGTAGAAAGGAATTCAAGTTTAAGTACCCCAAAGAGTGTAACTATCTCTATAAAAATAAACTTAAAGACCTAACTAACCTAAATAGAAAGTCTGGAAAAAAGAGGGTGAAGTGTATAGAAACTGGTAAAACCTATGATTCAATAGTTCTCGCAGCTAAGTCCTTAGGTATATCAAGGCTTGGTGTTGGGGCGGTTGCTAGTGGTAAAAGAAACCATGTAAAAGGATATACATTTAAATATGTTTACTTGGGCGATAATGGATTTGAACCAAACCAACTAGGACCTAAGTCTAAACCTTCCAACCTTTGTTCCGAAGATTCAACTCTTTAAGAAGTTTAGCAGTTATAATAGAATCATCTAAGGCTCTATGCCTTCTTAGGCCAGTAACATCAATATCGTAGTTTTTAATCTCTTTATCTAGTCCATTAGCGGCGCGGCCCCTTAAAAGCTTAACCACGTCCCTAGCATCAAAGAATCTCTTCTTAGAAAAACAGCTAACCTCATTGGCCTCACAGTCTTTGTTTAGTAGGGTATAGTCATCAGACCAAGACATCCATAGTAGGGGCTGTCCTGACCACAATGCAAACTCAGTATAAACATCAGAGAAGCTTCTTGCCTGGTCTATCTCAGAAGATTTAATACCAGTTAGTGTCTCACAGAAGGGGGAAAGAATTGGATTGATTTTGGGCCTTACAAGGCTTGTAAAGGACTCTAGAATGTCATACTCAGGGGTGACTTTAATCGCCCCCAACTCAATGACTTCTTTGTTAGACTCTACCTGAGATTGATCTTCCTGAAATTTACTACCCTCTTCACAGGTAGCTTCTAAATCAAACAGTATGTAGTAGTTCCTATACGCCATTAGTCTATTATAATCTAAACCTTTAAAACATGCAATACTAGAATGGACAGTCTAAAGGGTTGATTACTTACACAAACTTGTAGTATATTTATTTGATGTTAACTCTTACTAAAATTATAGAAAAAAAGCTAGATGTAGATTTCTGGGAACTTTTAGACTTAAACTATAAACAATCCCCCATGCCTCCTAGATTTTGGTTAACTTACTTTGAGAAGACTGGAGCTACGGGATTCTTCGTTTATAAAGATCAGAACGGTGTTCCAAAAATGACATCTAAGGTAGTCTCATTTAGAGGTAAAACTAATAAAATAGGACTTAAGGATCTAAAGTATATAAAGGAGGTTAATAAAGTTAATCTTACCAGTGGTAGGAAAGTTAGAAGAAGTAGTTTTACTGACTATGACTTTTTACTTAAAACAATGTATATGTCTAGTAAGTATGATTCTATAGATTTTTATACTGAATTCCCCAATAAGATCCATAATATCTTATCAGGGAAATTGTTAATAGAAGTTAATGCAAACTTTATAGGTGCTATTAAAGTATACTAGATTACTTCTTCTAGTTCAACTTCGTTTAAATTAAACCTCGATTTAATCATTGAAGCTAGTCTAGCTTCATCCCTCTTCGGATGACCACTAATATTACAGTTAGTTTTAAAATTAGGTATAATTAGTCTAGTCTTAACTTCTGGAGAAGTTTCTGACCAAACATTAACTACTGCATTAGCAAAAATATTATTGTCTATTTTATAAATATATTTCATATTATTTAAATTTTCCTATTTTAAAAAGTAAGTGTCGCAGTTCTTTCCCAAGTATTTAGATCAACGCAAGTGTATAACCAACCAGAAGTAGTAGCCATTTGTCCAGGAAACCCTGTTGAAGATGCAGTTGCTGGGGCATCTACGTATTGAACTGTTCTTACCCAAGCTCCTCCATTGTATTGTTGAAGTTCATCGATATTCGTATCAGAAATGCAAACAATCATTCCTATTAAAGGAGTTAAAGCATTTCTTTCAGCTAAGGTCATTTGAGGCAATCTCAGGGCTTTTTTATCTGAAATCTCTATAGCAACGCTAGAGTTAGATACTTGATTAGATCCACTACCTACAGTGATTGATTTAGAGAAGTAGTTTTCAGCTCCTGTATCTTCTACATATGCTCCCCATTTATTGGTAGCCATAGTAGTTCCAGGTGCCATGTAGAAGGTTCTTAAGTTATCTACCTGTAGAGTTCCTGAACCTCCCACACTTAAAACACCAAAAGAGGAAAACATGTTTAATTCTTGAACTATTCCGCCATTAGATTCCTCTAGTACTGAGAATCCCGTTAAGACTCCCTGAATCTTAGATACTGTTTTACCTGCAAGGACTCCTATCTGGCCTCCACCTAGTAGACCACAAGCTCCTAGACCTATAGGTCCTAGAGTAAAATCATCTTCCATGAGAAAGATAGTAGAAAAGTTATTACTGAAAAACTCAGTTCCCGATATTGCAGCTCCACTATTAACTTTTAAGCCGTTAATTATTAAATTGGCCTGATCAAATCCTAGATTAGATTGAGTATTTAACTGATTAAAAAAGTTAATTGTACCATTCTGAGCTTCTATCGAGGATCTCCTCTCTACGGAGGCATCATAGTTGCCCATATTAATACGAATACCACCAATCTGCTGAGTAACCTTTAAATCATTTCTGAAGGTCATCTGTAAGCCAGTTGCATTATTAGCCTGACCCTCTTGATTCATTATGAGATTTAGTAAAGTTACATTTTCATATTGACCATCTGGATTTCCATTTAAAGTAAATTGAGCTTGAACAGTATTACCACTCACTACCCCACCAAAATTACCTAAATTAAATCTAAGACCTGTATAATTATTAATTATACCACCACTAGTCACTGAATTATTAGATTCTAAACCTAAAAGTTGATCTATATGAGATCCAGACTCAGCAGTTACACCTATATAAGAATTTCTTAAAAACTCCACAGTGTAATTAGATCTTACTACCGTATTTTGATTGAATCCCGAAAAGAACCCAGTAGTTCCTGAGGAAGTTCCATTTCCCATCTCAAGAAATCTGGAGTCGTAATCTAAGGTTCTTAACCTTCCAGAACCTTTATGACTAAATCTAGATCTAAATAGACTAAATCCACCTGAGGTATCGCCCCAATCAAACCCTGAATCGTCTGGATCTATATCGGCCTGAACATCATAGTAATTGTAATAAGTATTTTGTACGTTTCCATTAGGTCTGTAAGCCCAATATCTTTGTTGAACATTTCTTGTGTTATCTACTCCCGAATAGCTGGATGCATTATTTGCTCTCAGGATTAAGCCACTAGCATCTGTAGCACTAACTTGAAAGTCATCTCCAGCCGAAGTTAAATTCCCGCCATCATAAATTGCTAAAGGTTTATTGGCTGGATTACCTGCATATACCCTATTTTGTACTTGAACTAGGGCTGCGTGAGTAGTTCCCAAAGAAGTGTCTATTCCCTCAAGATGGAGTTTAACGGTATCACCCAGCGCAGAGTAATTGACGGGACTTACAGTACCCGCTTTGATTGCGTAAGCAGAGGTTGATCTCTCAAAAGTATTTCCAAACCCAGTGTCTATGGATAAACCACTCTCAGGGGGAAGACTGACAGCATCACAGGTGATATTGACTCGACCTGTTGTTTGTAGCGTATTCTTAATCCTTGAGTTAGAGAAAACGGCATTTGTATGCAACAACTGACTACAAGAAATGGTAACATCTTGGTTGATATCAGAATTTAAGATAGAGCAAGTTATGTGGTGAGCAATACCGACATCGCTATCTAGATTTAAGACTGTCATTTGAGAGTTTACAATGGTAGTATTAATGTTGTATGCCTGGACACCATTAGCAGCGGTTGTAGTGATAAGTGCGGTATCAAACTCATTCTGACCCCTAATAAATATAGCATTTCCAGGGATCACAGAGACGTTATTAAGTGTAATAAATAGAATGGAAGATGGGTTATTGTTATTGGGAGAGTTTGCAAGGTCTAAGTTAAACCCTTGAGCAGGATCTACGGTTAAATCATAAAGACCAACTGCTTGAGGAGTTCCATCATTAAAAATACCGCTAGCATTTAATCCTACCTCCCCTAATACCCTTGTAAGGTTTGGTCCTTGACCTATAATATAAACGGAAGGTAAGATGAAGAAATCAAAGGAGTAATCTCCAACGCCTAACATGACTGCCACTCTCTGGTCTATTGTAAGATTTGTAGGTAACAGGCTTTGAACTTTTTCAAGAGTTGCAAAGGGTGCATTTAAAGTTCCATCTCCAAGGGCATCAGAACCACTTATAGATAGGTGATATATTTTATCGAATCGAGCTGGGTTAAGACCTCCCGAAAGAAGGTCTATTTCAGCTTGCAAGGCTCCAGAAACAGCATTTAACCCCGCTTGGTTTACAAAGTTAGCATCATTATTTAATAATGAAATAGCATCTCCAGGCTGTAAAGCACTATCAGCTAAACCAGATACAGCAGCAAGTTGGGAGTTAACATATGAAGTATTTGCTTTTATATTGACTTGAGCTTGCAGGGCTCCAGATAGGATAGTATCGGCGGCTATATAAGCAGAAGTAACGGTCCCAGTAGCACTAGTTAATTGACTTAAAGATGCTTTAGTATTAATTAATCCAGATAAAGTAAGATCTTGTGCATCTACGTATATCGTTGTGGCCCCACCAGACCCTACAATTAGATTGTCTATCTCAGTTTGTAATATACCCGATACGGACGTTGTATAATCTAGAGAATCATCTATTTGAACTTGGAGATTCCCAGATAAGGTAGCATCAGTTGATCCAGAAAAAACTATTGGGGTAAATTTGGAGTTGATTCCGCTTTCGTTATATACGGTATCTCCAACTTGTCTAACATCAGTGTCTGATCTTACTCCAGTTTTCTGTTTAAAATTTGACATAACTTAGTAACCGTCCTTGATTTTATGTTTTTAAGCTAGAGTAACTTCAGTAGAAGATTTAAATACTAAGTCCCCGTTATTGGTCTGAATTAATAGGGCTGGATTTTCTGGAGTTCCAGTTAAAGTAATATCTTCATTCTTTATGCGTTTAGTTATCTTTCTTCTATACATTTGGACAACTTTTCCTGTATTTTTACCCCACTTTACGGGAGCATCAACTTTAAACATAGATAAATTTTGATCTTGAGCGTCCTTTGGGTCTTCTGCCTTAGCCATGCTCGAAGAGAATGACTTTCTAGTTTCTAGAATGGATCTATCTAGCTTAGATAAAAGCTCAAATAGTTCAGATAGGGGTGATATGTTGTTCATATTACTGAATATAGTACGTAGGCTTCACCTTTTTACTATATATTTCAGTAGATGCTGCCACTTATTAATTCTTTCTTTGTATTTAATAATATCAAAGTTCACCCTTTTATTTTACAAGACACCCCTCTGCCAGGATTTGAGGTCGTGGATTGGAATTCTTGGACTCTGGGCAACCTTTACAAGCTAGATTTAGTGGACGATGTTGGGTTTACACCTAAAGGCTCTATAAAGGTCTTCGGACAGGTTTGGAAAGCGAACGACATGTCTAGACTAGAATTACTAGGAAGCTGTTTTGGGGCGGGGGTAGGAGTGTCTAGACCAATTTTAATAGAACTTAATACAGATATGAACAGAGGAATTAAAAAACCTGCCATGACTTTTGCTCTAAATGAGATTAAACCAACCTATGAAAAGCTATTAGAAGGTAGATGGAGAATATAATATTTATTTTCTGTCAAGACTTGATATAAAAGACGAGCTAGGGTAAATTGTACTAATAAATACCTTATGACTATTCGTTCTTACTGTCGCCCAATCAATCAAAAATAAAATATACTGGAGATCTAAAAATAGATGAGCACCAAGCTTCCTACTGACTATCAAACTTTTATACATTTAAGCAGGTATGCCAGGTGGTTACCAGAAAAAAATAGAAGAGAGGCTTGGGATGAAACTGTAAAAAGATATTTTGATTTCTTTGAAGAGCATTTAAAAGATGAATTAAAGTTTGATTTATCTAAAGACTTAAGAAATAAATTAGAGAATGCAGTATTAGAGTTAAAAGTAATGCCATCGATGAGGGCATTAATGTCGGCGGGTGAGGCTTTAAAACGAGATAATATAGCTGGGTACAATTGTTGTTACTTAGCAGTAGATCATCCTAAGTCCTTTTCTGAAATATTATATATACTAATGAATGGTACTGGAGTTGGATTCTCGGTGGAAAGGCAGTTTGTTAGTCTGCTTCCTAATATTCCAGAAGAAATGTTTGAAACTGATACCACTATTGTAGTAAGAGACAGTAAATTGGGCTGGGCTAAGGCCTTTAAAGAGTTATTAACTTTACTCTATTCTGGACAAATCCCTAAGTGGGATTTAAGTTTGATAAGGTCAGCAGGATCTCCTCTTAAAACTTTTGGGGGAAGAGCTTCTGGCCCAGGCCCCCTGGATGAGTTATTTAAGTTTACAGTAAAGACCTTTAACCACGCTAAGGGGAGAAAATTACAATCCATAGAGTGCCACGATATCGTGTGTAAGACTGCGGAGATAGTAGTTGTAGGTGGAGTTCGTAGATCAGCTTTAATATCTTTATCTAATTTATCAGATGACAGAATGAGGAGCGCAAAAAGTGGACAGTGGTGGGAAACCAACCCTCAGCGAGCTTTAGCTAATAACTCAGCTTGCTATACTGAAAAACCGGATGTTGGTGTGTTTATGGATGAGTGGAAATCCTTATACGAATCCAAGTCAGGTGAAAGAGGGATATTTAATAGGCAAGCAGCGCAGAAACAGGCAGCAAAGTATGGGAGAAGAGAGTCAAATCACCACTTCGGGACCAACCCCTGTAGTGAAATTTTATTAAAATCTAGAGAGTTTTGTAATCTTTCAGAAGTGGTCGTCAGATCCGAAGATACTTATGAAATATTAAAAGAAAAAGTAGAACTAGCTACTATAATTGGAACCTTTCAATCTACTTTAACTAATTTTAAATTTATAAGTTCAGAATATAAAAATAATTGTGAGGATGAAAGACTGTTAGGCGTTTCTCTGACAGGTATAATGGATAATAAATTACTTTCAACTCCTGGAAAAGACTTACAGAAGCTTTTATCAGATCTTAGGGAACATGCACTATTAGTAAATAAAAAATGGGCGGACATCTTAGGAATAAATCAGTCTGTATCTATAACCTGTGTTAAGCCTAGTGGAACTGTTTCTCAACTGGTGGATGCTGCTTCGGGAATTCACGCTAGACATGCCTCTCAATATATTAGAACGGTTAGAGCTGATATCAGAGATCCTCTTTGTAATCTTATGAAAGATGGGGGCTTTTATTGGGAACCATGTGCCATGAAACCTGAACATACTTGTGTATTTTACTTCCCTATAAAAGCACCGGAAGGGTGCATAACTAGAGAGAGTTTAACAGCAGTAGAACAGTTAAGTCTTTGGTTAGACTATCAAAATTTCTGGTGTGAGCATAAACCCTCAGTTACTATAACTGTGAAAGAAGATGAGTGGTTCGATGTTGGGGCATTTGTTTATAAAAACTTTGATAATATGTCTGGTGTATCTTTCTTACCCTTTTCAGATCATACCTATAAGCAAGCGCCTTACACAGACGCTACATTAGATGAAATTAATCAGCTAGAAGATAAACAACCAAAAAACTTTGATTGGAGTAAAATTTCTGAGTATGAGAAGATAGACTCTACTACTGGAACTCAAGAATACGCCTGCACTGGTAACTCTTGTGAGGTAGTTGATATTATTTCAAAAATAAGTTAAACTATTCTTTAAATGGTTATAACAGATGCTATATACGAAAGTAGGTTTTCTCAAGCGGGGCTTTATGACACGGATGGTCTATTAGTTCTAGCTTGTGGTTACCCTGGTGGACACGTAGAATATTTAAAGCCTGCCAAAAGGATCAGTAAACAGTTTGGTGGAGAAATAACCCAATGGAAAAACATCTCTCCAAGTACTCAACTATTGATGTCTAATGATTGGCAACCTATTAGTCCTTTATAATTTTAAAATATCTAAAATGTATAAAATTTCCCATAAAGAGCGTAATTTTTTTCCCACACACGGGGGCCGTCCCACAGTCAGACTATGGTATAGAAGAGTTGCTAAAATGACTTTAAGGGTTTTAAATTAAACAGAATGGGATATACAGTTAATCAATACAGAAAGCATACTAGAAAGCAAGATTTAATAGATTTATTAAATGACGCTCAACCTTTCTTAGAGGATTACCTGTCAGACCTAGCAAAAAAATCAGATGCCACTTCTCAGCGGAACTTTAAATGGGTAAAAAAGCATTTACATGGAATAGAGAAAGTGAAAGGGCCTTGGACTAATTACTAGTCAAACATTACCAGTTTTGGTTCTCCAGGAAAAGAATAACCTTCTCTGCATTTAATTACAGCCGAAGTTTCAGTAAAGGAATCTATATATACTCCTGGAGAAAGAGGGACAGTCTCATGCGGCCAACCCTGCTCAACTCCACTAACCACTTGGTATACGGCATAAACTCCTGGAATTTTTCCAAAGTTATGGTTTACAGTTATTGGATTACTAGAAGTAAGTCCGGCTAATGGCCCTGAATCGTATACTTTATTTGACATATTAAAAAGATTCCTTAAATTTGTTTTTCAGAGTTAATATAGTATATTGAAAAATTAAATAAAAAGCTCTTACAGTTACTAGGTTTTTATCTACTTTAAGTCTGGATTATACCATTCAGGTACGTTATTAAGTTTCCATTTAGCTATCTTATTCTTTTCTTGCATATAATAGTTTCTATACGCCGCCACCGCATTTCCTGGTACTCTACAAGAGTCTATCATTGCTTGGGGAGGATCTGAAAAACCCACGTCTTCCATGCTTATTGGAGGGTCGCAAAGGAAAGCTAAAAGTCCCTCCCTTTCTACCTTATGAATCTTTTGATACCTTCTGGTATATTCCTTACATAAAGCCTCTAGATGTTGATGTAGCCATCTGTAATGAGAAACAGAGAGTTTAACCCAAACAGAGCAAGGATGGTTGACATGAGTCGGTTTAAAGAAATACTCAGATTTCGGGGCCTCGGGTGTCAAAATCCAATGTGCGGTGCATAAGAGTTGTGCTGACTCTAAGATCATCTTGACGCAGTGCTTATCACAGCTGTATTCTGCTGCTTTTGACGGAGAAGTATCCAAATAAAATATGTTCACAGGTAATCTATCGACAGAAAGAACCATAAACTTTAGACTGTAAGTAGGTCATTCTTTTATTTTAGATTTAAGTGTGATAGACTGTAGGGACATGGCCGAGAAAGTATGTTCTAGATGTAAGGTTCCGAAGGTGATTGGCCATTTTTCGTTTAGCTGTGAGATGACTGGAAAAAGAAGATCTGAGTGTAAGGACTGCCATAATAGGGATAAAAGGGTTAAATTCCATAAAGTCCCAAAATCTAAACAAAAAGAGATTAATAGAAAAAACAAAAACAAATATCGAGACTGGTACAGAGAATTAAAAAAATCACTAATTTGCATTAAATGTTTAGAGTCAAATGCAGTTTGTTTGGATTTTCACCACAAAGACCCGACGACTAAAATAAATAATGTAGCCGACTTAATTAGGAATCGTTCATCTAAAGACCTTATTTTGAAAGAAATAAGTAAATGTGAAGTTTTATGTGCTAATTGCCATAGAAAAGCCCATTTTAGTGAGTCTAACTAAATTCAATAGGTCATAACCCATCTATCGTTATATTTTCAAACAAACTTTAATTTTATTTTTTACGAGGCTAGACTATTAATAACTTTCATAGTAACATTAGGGGTATATGAGAATTATTACAAAAAAATCCCCTTATATCAATCCACCACTAAAAGAATTACTTACTACTCCAGTAGTTATAAGAGTAAATAAATTTAACGAGGAGAGTGCTAAAGAATTCTGCTTATTGTTTAATTTAGCCCACCAAACAGGACAAGAAGTTATTCCAATAGTTATAGACTCCTATGGTGGGCAAGTTCATTCTCTTTTAGCCATGATAGCTGAGATTGAAAATACTCCCTTAAAAGTAGCTACCATTTGTATGGGGAAAGCCATGAGTTGTGGAGCTGTTCTTCTAGCCTGCGGAGATAGAGGTTTGAGGTTCTCAGATGAAGGTGCTACTATAATGGTCCATCAAATCTCCTCTGGGTCTATTGGAAAACTCGAAGAAATGAAAGTATCCGTGAAGGAGACAGAAAGATTAAACAAATTAGTCTATGAAAAGATGGCAAAATCCTGTGGACTAAAAGATCTTAACTATTTTTTACGCCTTCAAGCTGAGCATAAGAATACAGACTGGTTTATGACCCCCAAAACAGCCAAAGCCCATAGTATGATAGACCACATAGGGGTTCCAACCTTTACTATGGACGTATCTATAACTCAGCAGTTAACTCTTGGTAATGGTAAGGTTATAGAAATCTGAACTATATAATAGGTATACAATGTTATTAAGTGATTTTAAAAAATGGACAAGGCTAGTAAAAAGATAAAAGATATACTGAATAAGTACTCCTCTCTCATTTCAAATGTAGAAAAAATGAAATCTGCGTTAGATAAAGTAGATTTAGACGGGTTTCATATAGCCCACGAAAGAATGCTAGCTTCCCTAGAGGGCGTAGAATTTCTCATGGAGGAAAACGAGGAAGAATCAGAAGTTTCCGCCTCTGGGGCCGAACTAAAAGTAGCTGTAAACAGTAACGTAATTCAATTAAGACCTAAACAGTAGACTCTTTATACTTTTTAACATGAGAGTATACAGTACTTCTGTGTATTCTCAGTTTTTTAGATACTTCTTTAGTAGTTATTTTTTTAGAGATTAAATTCTGTATAACTTCATTAGTCATTTTAGACTTAATCTTTTCATCTCTAAAAGTAAATTTACCACTGGAGGAGTATTTAGATTCCCTATATGCTATCAAAGTTTTATACCGTAACTGTTTCCTAACTAGCTGTGTTTTACTTCCCACGTAAAGGAAGTTATAAAAATCTTTAAAACTTTCAGCCTTAATGGATATGCTATACAACGGCTTCCTAGTCCCACCTCGTTTTTCGGTGCCTACGTAGTGTTGAATTTTATTTTTAGTTAAAACTGCTCCGATACCCTCTATAAATCTACTTGAGCCTGATACTAGCCTAACTGTTTGCCTATAGGACTGCTTTTTCTCGTTGTAATGAAATACTACGGTCCCATCTCCATCCCAACATCCTCTAATAAAATGCCTATGCATGTCGTTAGCTATAATATATGGAAAAAGTAAGGTATGAGATTTTTTTGGGGTTATATTGAATCTTTTAAAAGATTTTATAATTCCAGGAGTATTAATAGTTAAACCGACATACTTGTCCTTAAATAACAGTATTGGATAATCAACTTTAAGAATCTTTTTTATTTTATTAAGAAGGCTTAAGTCCTTCTTCTGAAAGACAATGCTTAACCTCTCAGAGCCTCCTCTGCCGTAAATACAGCCATCGGTAGCTATAACACCTAGAACATAGGCTATATTCTGATCATTCTTAAAGCTATCAAATTGCTTTAAATCTAGCTTTTTATACTTTCTATACATTCATTGGAAATCATACACTACTTAGAACGATTATTCAATCCTTGATATTGAATTAAATATACTGTAAAGTTAGTCCTTATGGGAATGTTTGATTACGTTAACTTTTCTTTTCCTTGTCCTACCTGTGGCGAGACCGTATCTGGTTTTCAAACAAAAGGTGGTACTAACTGTTTGGAACATCTAGATCCTATTGAGGTAGATAATTTTTATGATCATTGTACTGCATGTCACAGCTGGATAGAATTTAATAGAAAAAATAAGTACAAAAAAGATTCTCTAATAAAAGACTTTAAAGACTTTATCAATGACTTAATAGGTGGAGAAAGTTCCCTAGATGATGCAAAAGACTTACAGTCTAGGTTAAATATAGACTCTAAAACTGTTAAAGAGTATTTTGACGTGAAAGTTAAAACTAAAGAAGAGTCTGACAAAGAACATGAGGATTACAAAAAACTTAATAAGAATATGTTTCAGGGTGCATCTTATGTTACCATAACTGGTGCAATTCAAAATGCAGATTTAGAAAAAATATTAAAAAAATGTACCGCATCAAATGATTAAATGAAAGATGAGCTAGAGTTTTTCCGATCCTCCACCGAAAAGTGCCTAACCCCACTAATGGAGGAGATTGCATCCCCCTACTATAAGGGACCTTCTTTAAGTGCGGTTAAGGCAAGATTTCAAGTATTATAAAGGAAAACGTATGTCAGAGATTAAGGTACTAGATAAAGGATTTGTTCGGTTGGTTGATACAATGGGAGATGACTCTTCTATAGTCCAAGCAGCTAGGACATCCTATGGTAATGGAACGAAAAAGACTAGTGAGGATGTTGGTCTAATTAGATATTTAATGAGACACAGGCATACGACTCCTCTTGAGTTTTGTCAAATAAAATTACACGTGAAGGCTCCTATATTTGTGATTCGCCAATGGCACCGTCACAGGGCGTGGAGTTATAATGAACTGAGCGGAAGGTATTCTGAAATGCCGAATGAGTATTATGTTCCGGCTGAAAAAGATGTAACAAGGCAAAGTACAACAAATAAACAAGGCTCTAGTGAGGAGTTACTAACTCCATTTAATTTAGATAATCCAGATGATTGGTGGGACGGTGTTACACCCGAACAGATTTCTGAAGACTGGACTTGGGCTAATATATTTAAATCAGAGCAGGAACAGAATAGAGATAATTACGAGAGGTATCTTAAGTCTGGGATGAGAAAAGAGCTTGGAAGACTAAACCTGTCTCTAAGTCAGTATACTGAAATGTATGCTTGTGTGGATTTACATAATTTGTTTCACTTCCTTAAGCTTAGGTTAGATAGGCATAGTCAGTTAGAGATTAGAGTCTATGCAGAAGCTATATATAAACTAGTAAAAGAAAAGTTTCCAATAGCTTGTGAGGCATTTGAAGATTATATTTTGAACTCTATAACTTTAACTTCCTTAGAGCAGAAAGTTTTGATGGAGACTAATCAGTTTATAAAACTACTGCCAACTGCTACAACTGAAGAGGAGCCTTTGGATGAGAGAGGAATTTTACAAAGAGAGGCAGGACTAGTTATCTCTAATAAAAGAGAAAGACAAGAGTGTATAGATAAACTAACTAAATTACTCTTTTAAGGTTTAAATTTATATCCGCACCACAAGTTCTACAGAGTTCAAAGTGACCTGAACATCCTCTACATAGACAGTCCACAGAAGTATTGTGGTGCCAAACGGGTAGAGCACATATTTTACAATAGAATCTAGTCAAGGCAGATCCTGCTAAGGTGTTTCTATTTGAGTAATGACACATTCTGCACTTATCCGTGGCTATTCTTACCAGACGATCAGGATCTTCTGTAACTTCTTTAACTAATCTTGCGTATTTTTCTAATGTACTTTTAAATCTGAAGTTTCCAGATTTTTTTACGTCAGATGGAGACTGCTTTAAGGGTTTGTATTCTTCTTCCACGTTGCCTTCAATACTTGATTTACCATTTTGGCATCTGCTAGTCCCCTATGCCTGATACCTTCAAATTCTAGTTTATGTCGCTGAGCTTCTTTGCCTAGTCCTTTACCTTTATATCCCGCCCACTCTTTCACTAGGTCTTTGCCGTTTTTATAGGGTTTCGGGCGAGCATCATTAAAGCCCTCTCTTGCTAGCTGTAAGTCTATCTGTTTGAAGTCATAAAAACCCCAAGCTATGAAGCATTGAACGTGACCTGCCCACTTTAGGAAGGCTCTGTAGGCATCTATGAAGTCTGGGGCATTATCTACATCAGACTGTTGAATCGTAGTCAAAGTTGTACAAAACTCTGTTAAAATGGGGTTCAATCTTGGTTTACATAAAATCTCGAATGTATCCAATACATTAAAGTTCTTATCTACTTTAACTGCCCCTATTTCGATAACCTCCATCTGGTGATCTTGCTTGTAGGCTTCTTCTGAACCGAGTTCCCTTTGCCAACAAGAGGCTTCCAAATCGAATATAATAGATGTGCCGTGTAACATTCAACTATTTTATATCATTTACTTGTTAAAATCAATTTATATGTGTTAGTATGGGGCATATGGTTTCTATTACTATATGTTAATAGTGAGTTTGTTAAAACACTACCTTGCAACTTTAATTCATAAAGCATGGGTTATGTTTTATATTTTAAAAGTATGTCTTAAGTTGATATGGAGAGGTACGATCCACGACCTTTCTAAGTTTGGACTCACTGAAGCTCCCATATTTTCACAGCACCTGTCTAAGCTTAAGAAAGTAGAGTTTGGGACCGTGGAATACGACAATATGAAGACCGATCTGAGGACTGCACTAGACCATCACTATAAGCATAACCGTCACCACCCTGAACATTTTAAGAACAAAATACATGACATGTCCCTTATAGACGTAGTGGAGATGTTTTGTGATTGGGAAGCAGCAATTAAACGAACCAAGAAGGGGGATATAATCCACAGTATCCATGTAATGACGAACAAGTTAAACTTAGACCTTCAAGTTGCAGAAATGTTAGAAAACGAAATAAAACCTAAAAAATAAACCATTTAACTCCTTTAAACTAGTAATATCAATTACTTAAACTAGACTATATTATATTCATAAATAAGTGGGCAAGTGTCAGTACCACTCGAAAAGTAACTTGAGTAATAAGTAAAAAAGATTTAATGAGGGGATACATATATGGTAAGATTAGTTTCAAATATACCTGCTAACGCAGAAAAGTTTTTGGTTGCAACAGGGGTGAGTGACCAGTCTGGCCTAATTACTTACGCTGTAAATCATAATAAAAACAAGAATATAACTAACGCAGTAATTAGACTAACAGCAACAAATAATGACTATCCGGGTGGGCAGTACAAGTTCTTAGAACATAGATTCTTTAATAGTACAAATCAAAACGGTTACGCCTATGATCAACTTAACAGTAACACAGTTAATATTTACAAGTTTATTATAGGTACTGGAATTGCAGGTAGTTGGATCATGGAAGTTTTTCTAAGCTTTGAATAAAGGCTCTGCCTCAATTAAATACTTCTAAAGTATTTCAAATAAGGTGTCGATACTTCATATTAGGGATTAGCCAGAAGAGATCTTTAACCAGAACTACTTCTGGCAGATTCCCTTTTTTAATTATAACGCACTACGTTTGCTGACTATTATGACTTTAGAAGAAGAGATTAAATTGCTTGAAAATAAGATACTTGAACTAGAAAGTAATCTATCTGTAGATAACGAGCTTTTCGTCAAATTAAATAATCTAATAAAAACTTATAGAAGTTATATATCTCATTTAGAAAGAGATAACCAAAAAAACAAAAGTCTAACTTTAGGGTTATCTCTTACCTCTGGATTAATACTAACTGCATTTTTCATGAGATAAATTAGTATTATGTTCGGTTTTAAGAAAAAAGATATGCCTTCTATTAAAGATCTGCAAAAAAAGATCGCTAGTCTTGAAAAAGAGCTAGAAGATTGGCAAGATGACAAGAACTGGCCCAAAAACCCGAAAGACGAAGAGGACGGTTATTTTAACATGAAGTCTATGAAGTCTCCAGGTAAAAAAAGTATGTTAGGTTTAGAACTAGTTCTTTGCTTATTCGCTATTTATTGTTTAATATCCACCCTTATGGGAAAACATTTATGACTAAATCTTCGTCGAAAATTAAAACTAAAGTACAGACTACTAAGATTAAAAAATCTAAACCACTTAAGGAGTCCAGACTGGTATCTATTCCATCTCCAGATACACTTCCCCCTTCAGGTTACCTTTGGTATCCTCAGATACATACAAAGTTGAAGAAAGACCTCCTCCCCCCTCCAGGTTACCTTTGGTATCCTCAGATAGGGACAAAGTTGAAGGAAGATGTCCTCCCCAAATCATTACAGGCGAGAAGAGATACTCTTAAGGAGAGCCTTAGGTTAAGCAAGATAGATAGCGAATGTTTTCGTCTACTTCTAGGTTCTGAAAAAGAAAAAAATGACAAATTAACCAGGGCTCATACACTAGACTTTCTACTGGTTGGATTTTTTTCTTCTCTGTTTGGTTTATTTTTTACCCTATTAGTGCTTAGATAATGGAATACCTTTTAATACCTTTAATTTTAGCTATAGGGATAGTATTTTATCTTTTTAACGTTAATACACAGTTAAAAGCCCAACTCGTTTCTGAAATAGAAAAAGCTGAACTTCATTCTACTAACTTTCTAGAAAGAGAAAAGCTTCTTAAAGATTCCAGTCTAACTATGTCTGAATCATTTAAAGCTTTATCTTCTGAAGCATTATCAGGGGCTAGTAGTGATTTTTTATCTTTAGCCCAAGAAACCCTATCTAAGTGGCATGAAAAAAGTTCTGGAGATTTAAATTCAAAGTATACTGAAGTGGCATCTCTGGTTAATCCAATTAAAGAGTCTTTAAATAAGTTAGATACTAAACTTGAAACTGTGGAAAAGGAAAGAGCTTCATCAAACTCATCTTTAGCGGAACAGCTTAAGGGCTTAAATGGGGTGCAGGATTCGTTAAGGAAAGAAACATCAGGACTAGTTAGGGCCTTAAGAACTCCTCAAGTAAGGGGCAGGTGGGGTGAATTACAACTGAAGAAGGTTCTGGAGATTTCTGGAATGTCTGATCACTACGACTTCCAAGAGCAAGTTAGTGTGGATACGGATGATGGTCGATTAAGACCTGATATGATTATTAACTTACCAGGTAATAAGAAAGTGATAATAGACAGCAAAGTTCCTTTGCTAGGATTTCTTGACAGCCTAGAGGCGGTAGATGACGTAGAGAGGGACCAAAAACTGAAAGATCATGCCAGACAGTTAAAGTCTCATATTAATTCGCTAGGGCTTAAGTCGTATTGGGATCAATTTCCAGAAGCCCCTGAGTTTGTAATTATGTTTGTCCCAGGTGAAGCATTTTTAAACGCGGCATTAGATCAAGATCATGAGCTACTGGAATATGCTTTAAATAAAAAGGTATTACTTACAACTCCCACATCTTTGATAGGATTACTTAAAGCTGTAGCCTACGGATGGCAACAAGATTCATTTGCTAAAAACTCTAAAGCTATATCTGATTTAGGAACTGAACTTTATGAACGTGTTAGGACATTTACCAATAACTTTTTAGAAATTAAAAAAGGGTTAGACAAGACTATTGAGGCATATAATAAGACTGTTAATTCTTTAGAGACTAGAGTATTAGTAACAGCTAGAAAGTTTAATAGCCTAGGGGTTACTGGTACTGATTCAATATTAGAGATAGAGCAAGTAGATAAGATAGCTAAATTACCTAACTCAAGTACTGAGTAAAAATCCTTGACTATTAATGAATTATACTATAGTCTAAGTAAGATTATGAAAACTCTTTTTCAAACTATTAATTTCTTCAATTTGAATTGGCACTAAGCCAATAATAATCTATTGCCTGAGAAGGCACATCATCACATATAAATTTTAATGACGATTAGCCGAGTTGGTAGCAGGCAGCGCACTGTTAATGCGCCGAAGAAATTCCGTCCTAGGTTCGAGTCCTAGATCGTCAGTTAAATTTCCCAGGTTAAGATAGTGGTTAGTCGTCGAGCCTCCAAAACTTGTAAGCGTCAGTTCGATTCTGACACCTGGGGCCAAACATTATAGTTTGTTCCACTTATTACCTGTCCAGATATAATAAGTTTGATCCTCAGTGTTGAACCATATCTGACCTATTATCTCTTGTTTCTTAAAGGTAGTTAAAGAACCACCTGAATGCTCTATCACTACAATACCCGTGGACTTATAATAAAGCTTTTCTAGTATAGATTTTGCGCTAGTCAACATGTCTGTACTTAAACCACTGCCAAATGCTTACACCGTTAGTTATTGAGTTTAAGATGTACCCTATTACTAGGGGTGCCGTAGGAGAAGTTAATACGATATAAAGTAAAGTCAGCCCCAAGCCTAAAAATCTAACTATAAAATTCAATATGGAAGTTTCATGGACTGTTTTAAGTTTATAAGTTCTGTAAACTTGAGGTATACCCCCTACACACAAAAAGAAAGTCCCTGCGTAACCTAAAGCCGTTATCACTTAAGTGACCAGAAGGGGTTGTTTTTCAGTGTTTTCTCTTAAACTTGGGGGTGGATATTGGGGAACCAACAGTATTTGTACTTTAGGCATCTCCACCTTATTTTCGAGAATCTTAACACCCAAAATATTAGATGAAACTATAAAAAAGATAAATAAGATTAAGGAAGTGCATATCAAGTACATGAAGGCTAATCCTAGAAATTCTAAGAAATTATGAATTATTAAATAACTCAATCTTGGTAGTTTACTATAATTACCCATGTTGACATTATACTTATAAAGGCTAGGTAAGTAAAGGACCTTAGAACTCCTATTCTGGACCCAGAAAATCCTTTATACCCTCGATGTTGAAAGCCCTATCAGTGTCATAAATAAACTTAGGGTCATTAAAGACATCTTTAAGTTTATAGGTACTTTCCACATCTTCTACTTCTGGAGGAGTCTCTGAGTCTTGTTCAACTTTTTCAAAAACAGTTACAACCAATTCTTCTTTAGAATTAGCTAACAGTTTGAATACAATTACTCCCTCCGTATTTACTACATACAGGGGGGTTTTAGTATTTTTTATTAGATAGCCTTCTATAGAAGCTCTACCCTTTAACTCTACTGCTTTTCTTGGGTTTGACATCTTTTGCCGCCTTTGGTTGTTTTAAATCTAAGCTGTCTTTACTCATTTCAGCTTCAAGAGTTGCAAGCAGAAGGTCTTCAGGACTATTATAAATGTGTTTAACTGTTTGATGGTAATCTCGAACTTGATTACTGGTGTCTGTATCTAAGTACAGGGTACTAAAATCTTCAACAGCCTTTTCTTTCCACCAAAAATTTAGCTCTATATTTTTAGAAGAAGCCTTCATGTTGGAGTCTACTGGTGGAATAAATATAGAAAAATTGGTTCTCAGTAGAGATTTAATTTTAGATGGAGATAATTTAAACTTTCTTACTACCACCTCTCCAGTCTTAGAAGATACAGATACCTTATCCTCTTTTGTAAACTTGTCTTTAAGAGTTTTGGCCATATTAGCCAAAGCAATTAACTCATACTTATTTAATGTAACAGACTTTGTAGTAGTCTTTTCTTCTAGGGTATTAACAAACATAGTGATTTCCTCTTCATTGTATAATAGTAACTCATTTATTGTGAGTTTTCAAGTTGTAGATAAATAAATTATTATCTCCGTTTAAAGCTCTCCATTTAGTAATCATATCGTATGTTCCACTGTTCTGGAGATCACCGTTCCAGATGGCTATTAGGGCATCTGAGGCTTCGGCCATTTCTTGGTTTCTTATCGGCCCGCCCGCCTTACCAAACTGACTTTTATATGGATGAGGCTCTACGGGGATATTATTTTGATTGGCCCACTTAACTGCTAAAAGATCTACCCCCTGTGCCATACCAGAGACGAGGGTAGTTATTTTTATTCCTCCTATAGCGTCTGCTAAGAAGATAATCCTCTCAACTAGTGTGTAATCCTTTATTACCCTACTTCCTGCTACTATAACTCTGGACATTTAATCTACACCCTCTAGGGAAGTTATTTTCGTTTTAGAAGATTTCTTTATTTCAAGAATCCTATCTTTAAGAGTTTGATCCTGCTTGTACTTCCAGTTCTGAAGTAATACAAAGACTACACCTAAGATAACTATTCCTACTGTAATAGCGATAGACATTCTGGGCAATCCTCACTAAGGGTTTTTTTATTTAACTCTTTCGATGTAATAAATTTATTTGTTCTAAAAAATCTAGACTCGCTTCGGGTAAGAGCTTCTTTATTGGGAAGGGGCTGGCCTAAAAGAAATTCTTTAAATCTATCTAAGGGGGTCGGGTATAAAGTAAATACAGAGTAGTCTGTCTCGGTGTCCCCTTGAAGTACTAGAAAGAAGTTATCCTTTAATCCCCATTTAACTACCGACATCTGAGTGAAAGACTTGCCTAACAGTATTATACTTCCCTTGTCAGGGAACCTAGATACGTTATTAAGGAATTCTGTGGCGACTATACACTTGAAAGTAGTGCCAGTAAAGTTATCAGCACTTAGGACGTAAGCAAATACTTCTCCTTTAGTTTTACTGTTAAAGTTAAATACTTTGAAAATTTGAGTTCCGCAGGTGTTTTCTGACTTTAACTCTTCTGCCTTGACGGGTACAGACAGGAGTAGCAGTAGAACTAATAAGATAAGGATTTTGTAATACATGTTTCTATAACCTTAAGGTACTTTAACACAGACTCTTCAGACTTACAATCAATTTTTAAGTGTCTTTGAGGTAATCTAGGATCTGATTTTATAACAATTCTTCCTTCTTTTCCTAGGCTAGCTTGTAACGAATCCTCTTTCTTTTTAAAGACGATACCCTGTTTCTCTAAACAGTTAACGAATATATTAAAAGATTCTTCAGGGAAGTATATACCTAAAACTTTACTAGACCCTTTAACCTTGTGAGTAAGGTATTCTGAGTCTATGAGATCGCTGAGAGGCGCAATTCTTCCTGCGTCTGGATGCAGTCTTGTCAGGTAATATGAGGTTTGTATTGGACAGGGAACTTTATTACCCGAGAACACAATATTCCCAAAACCATCAGATTTTAAAACTGGGTTAATTGCCTTGTTATTTATTTTAAAGCCCAGAGCTTTAGCGTACTTATTAATTTTAATAGAATGAAAATTGGATATACTAATCTCTCCCAGCTTTTTAAGGTTTTTTAAACTTAACAATATGAGAAGTAAAACACTATCAGAACTTAATTCTATAGAGGAATTTATATCATATACCCCTACCCTTTCTCCAGACTCATCAAATCCTATAAAAAAGCTCCCACCACTGGAGAGGGATTTATTATTACATCGTAAAAACTGCCCTACAGGGTTACTAGCATAGTTAACCAATCTTAGAGGATCTGACTCTTTGTCATAAAGCGTTATATCTTTAATTACCTCGGATGATGTAAATAGATACTCTGTAGCGCCGAACATGCAGTTTACTAGCATAGTAGGGGCTTTAGTAGTCTGAACTAATTTCTTATCTATTAGATATTTAGAGTATAAATCCGTTGATACTGTTTCTATTTTTTCTACATTAATACTCTCAGCGTCATTAACTATCTTCTGCATTGAAGCGTACTTTAAAGAGTTTAATAGAGGTTTACCTGCTATTACTTCTCCAGAGCTTTCTAAAACCAGTATGGTCAGCTCTCCGTTCTCTTTGAGGGAATTGGATATATAAATTCCTGAAGACTTTCTATTACTCTGACTAATTAGCCAAGATACTTCCACTAAACAGGTAGGTCTTTCTGGGACTGTTAAATCAAATCCGTAAGACTCTAGTTCTGGTTTTATACACTTTAAAGAGAACTCCTTGGTCCAGTTATTATTGGAAAACCCTAAAACAATATTTTGAACATTAAGGTCTGCAAGATAAGAAGCTATCGTAGATATTAAATGGTTACAACTGTCAAAAGTCAAAGAAGACCCTATTCTTCCTTGAATGGAGTCGTCTAAAACTTTTAATTTAAAATTACTATTTTTCTGTAGAAACTTCTTCACCAGATAACCGTTTTATAGTGTTATTCAAGTTTGATTCCGATATTAGATTTCCGTTAAAATCTCCAAACCTTCTAATGCTGGATCGGTTGGAAGGAAACTCTATAGAGCTGATGGTAAGATCTAAAGGAGTTAAACCTATGCCTTGAGCTAGGAAATAACTTAAAGACACTTCATTAAAGTTTGAATCTAAAGCGCGAACGGAATCTGCTTTAGAGTAATTTAATAAGATAAAAACATCATTTTTTCTATCCAGAAGGACGTGCTCTACTCTTTTAGGATTTAAAAATACAAAGGTTATATTTAAGAGGTTAAAAGATTTATTATTCTTAAATTCGTTCAGTACGATGCACCTGGTCTCCTCTACAACACCCTTAGTAGGCTCTTCATAGAAAACTACAATAGATTTAACATCTAGTACGGGTAAGGCGGTTGATAGTTTTAAAAAACCATCATTTGAGGTTACCTTAGCTGTTTTATAGTTATTAAAGGTTGGATTACAGGGGCTTAGATAATTAGGTCCAGGCCTCACTAAACTGCAACCACTTAATAAAAAACACAATAATAAAATTCTTAATAACTTCATAACTATTTAACTCTCTTTAACTTTTCTGTTCTAATAAAATCTTTTAAAATCTTTAAATTTTCTAACCTATTAACCCGATTGAATAGTGTGTAGTGGAAAATAGCAATAACCACTAATAAGAAAAAGTTAACTACCCCCAGGGCTAGTAGTACTTCATCTTGGTTTAAACTAATAGTAGAGTCTATCATATATTTATCCTAATAATTTGTAATAACTAATTCTGAAACCTTTCCTCTTTTATCACCTTTAGAGTTTATATTTCTCCTACACAGGACTTGATGTATATTAAAATCTTTAAATATATGCCTTGTAAGTGGGGTATCAGAATTAGATAACATAAATCTAGCTCCTGAACTATTTATTAATTTTAAACTAGATAGTAGTCTCCAGTGATCATACTCGTTAAAACCCGTAGGAGAATACTGAGTAAAGTTGGCAGTCTTACTTAGTGGGATATAGGGAGGGTCTAAGTAAAAGAATTTATTCTTATCTTTTGAAGAGTCTGATTCAATAGCGTACTCCACAACATCAGCAAAGTCTTTATTATGTACAGATACATTGGTAACAAGGTAATCTGGTCCTTGAGTTAAAAAAGCCCTGAGTCGGTTAAGAGCCCCTTCGTCTGCTACCTTGACTTTTTTATAACTACCTACCGGAGAGTTAAACTCCCCCTTGAGATTGTACCTTATAAGGCCGTTAAAACAAGCCTTATTTAAATATAAGAACCTTGCTGAGAAGGAAGACTCTCTATCATAAATATCCTCGTTGATGGTCCGTAGATTAGCCCTTACCCGATAATACTGTTCTGGACAGTGACCTAGTTCTAGAGATTTGACATCTTCAATAAATGAAGAAAATTGCAAATCTCTAGCATTTAAGATCGTGCACCAAAGCTTCAACAAGTCCCTATTGAACTCGTTTAACTTATAATCCTTTATCTTATGACCCTGACTCCCTAATAAGTGTAAAAAGAGGGCTCCTCCACCTAAGAACGGCTCACTATAGTATTTAACGGTCTTATCAAAGTCCTCTGGAAGGAGGCTTAGTAGGTCTGGAATTAATGCAGTCTTTCCTCCTGCAATCTTTATAAACGGTTTGAAATTTAAGACATTATTCATATAATATTTACTTATTCTTACTATGGGCTAGACGTACTATATCAAATAATATGGATGAGAGCAAATTAAAGAATTTCCATGGAGAAGAATATTCCGAGGAGAGTTGGAACTCAAAGCTACACCCATGCTGTAAATTATGTAAGACTAAAAGTAAATCAAATAAGAAAAGCCATTGGGCGGGGGGATTATGTAGATCTTGTTATAGAAGACTATCTTCCACGCACAGGTTTTACAATGACTCTTGGACTAAAGAAAATGCTAAAACTTTAGAAGTTAGAAAGTCTATTGGCAAAAAAGACTATAAAAGTAAGGACATAGACCTAAAATTTTCTGATTTAGATATTAAAAGTCTGCTGGAGAGGTATGACTATAAGTGTGCCTATTGCTATAAAAATTTACAAAATTATGATCATAAACTTCTAGACGCTTTTCAAGTAGAGTATAAAATAGAAGACACTGCCACTTTAGTACCTATCTGTAGGGAATGTAATTGCAGTAAGAAAGGTTTAACTGATGAAGTTAAATTAAAAAGATGGGCCCAAGAGAAGGATATTAAATACCCTTTTGAGTTTAAAAATCCACCAGAAAAATAAAAGCCCTGTATTTCTACAGAGCCTTTAAGCGCGAGGTAAAAATCCTCTGGCGTGGGAACGTGGTTTTGGTATTCTAAAATCTATTGCTCTAGGAAAAGAATAAATCCTTGCTTGGAGCTTCCAGCCTCCCTAGGAATCACAGAAACCAAGGTACCATTAGGAACTCCGGCTCCTGATGCCGCAGCACCCCAGGCGTTTTCAAACTTCTCATTAAAATTTCCACTAGTTGTTAAATCTACTACTACGTCTACTACTTTTCTTAGCATTTTATATTTCCTTCCTTATATACCTTTCAAAGGCTAGTCTAATTCTAAGTAACTTACCTTCTGGGGTATCTACAGAATATGGCCTAATTTTATCTTTTAAAACGTCAATAGTCAAGTAATCTGTCTTTAATTCTTTATACAACTTCTTTAATGTTTTAAAATCCTTAGTTGGGCCGATTCTATACAGAGGAAAACTGGGATTTAAACTTGATTTTAAACTTTTATCCAGTTGTGGGTAATTATTGAGTGTATTCTCTATAGTCATATCTTTGCCCGATACTTTTACCAGGTTAAACTGGTATACTTCGTGAAAAGAGCACTTATCGTCTCCAGGGTAGGATATTTTGCCCAATAAAACGTAAGTTCCATCGGGCAATCCCCCGTTGCATAGTAACTCACCAGTAGACTGAGTAAGGTAGGCGAATGGACATATCCACTTGTTTAGATCTATAAACAGACTAATTGCAGTCTTTTCTTCTATTAAATGTTCAAGATTTGAGGATAAAAAAAGACCGTTTATTATAGTTGACATAAAGTAATTCTCATAGATATCAGTTACTTAACTTCATACTATATATCGTATGGTGGGTAGTTTAACCGCCAAATATATTATAACATAATAAGGGTACTTCTCAAAATGATTACATATACCACAAATCAACGTAGATCTTTACGGTTTACTGGTACAGATTGGACTGAAGAAGTACTTTCTGCTTCTGGATCAGCTGTAGACGAGACAAACTTTTCTGCCATATCTGGTGCAAACGTTCAGTTAGCTTTAGATGCTATCGATAACGTTATCGGCGGACTTCAAGGCCCTCCTGCCTCTGGAATAGTATTTATTACTGACGTAGCAAACGTTTCTGGAGTTGTTGGCGGAACTTTACAAAACTTAGACGTAGTGACTATGGGATCTGGGTCTGCATCTACTTTTAGATTTTCTTTTGGGGTTCCTGCACAGCCGGTTGCTCCTATAAATCTGCGAGTTTTAGTTTCTGCTAGGGGAGCTTCTGCTTCTGGAACCTTGTCTGGAAACCTATCCTATAACATTTTTGACCAGGGCGATGATTTAACTAATGGAGCTTATACTTATACTCAAAGTGTATCTCAGAGCTTGAATGCTGGCGATTTTGAAAAGCTTAAAGTAATAAATATTCCTTTAACTCTATCAAATTTCAGCTCAGGAAGTGCTCCTTTCATCGTAGACTGCTCTTTCACAAGAGTAGTTAGCGGTGGTGGAAATTATACCAATGACGTGTCTGTTGTAGGCTTATACGCAGATAACGTTCCTGGTGGATTGACAGGCAACACTGCTGGGTATATTGGCGGTAATTTGGATGTAACTGGAGATTTAACGGTCTCAGGTTTACTGATAGTTCAAGGGGGATCTGCTCCAGCATCTGGAACTGCCCCTGGAGTTTCTGGTACACTTATTATATCGGATGACTTTATTTATACCGCTGTAAGTGCTAATAGCTGGAAGAGAACGCCACTAGGTATATTCTAAAAAGTTAATAAACGTAATTTAAAGGCTCAGCTTTGGCTGGGCCTTTTTTATTAGTTGGACTCTAAGCCTAAAGAACCTGAAATTAAAGTAGCATCATTTAAACCCGAAGTATCTATTAGATCGTTTACATCTATACCTCTTTCTTCACTTTCTGTATCACTAGGGGAAAGAAGATTCGTAAAAACGGGATTATTAACATAAGTGTCATAGAATACAGTAAAATTAGCTTGGTCATCTGCTCGGGCTAAATCGTCCTGCTCACTCTCCAACGTAGATCTGGTTTTTAACTCAGTCTCCGCTTCATTAACTACAGTATAGTACCCATAGAGATTATCAGATATTTCATTAAATATGTTAGAACTAAATGCCCCTGTGGTGGCATATCCTGAAATTACTGATGCGGTTTGGTTTTGCTCGCTTGGGTTATTATTTACCTGACTAGTATCGGCAGACACTAAAAACGACTCAATATCGGAGGCATTAGTAACTAATCTCTTAATATCGTCACTGTAAGGGCTAGAAGTATCAATCAAACTTAACGTCTGCTGTATAATAATCCTGTTATTAGAAACCGTATCTAATCCAGAAGCTAAAGTATCATTTAGACCATTTACATCAAACAGATCCGTATTAAATACAGACCCATTAATCTCACCCTCTGTTAGCCAAAACAGATCTTCAGACAGTAGGCCAACCCCTGAGCCTATTACAATAGGTTCAGGAAGTTGAACTTTATATCGGTAATTGATATCTAGTTGAGGGGTAAGACCTATTGAGTTTCTACCTACTATTGTACCAGAACTGGTACCTGAGTTAGTTGACAGGTCAAAGTCAATACCACTTAAAGTTACAGTGGCAAATAATGGAACAACATCTCCTAATTCAAAAACCATATTAGTTATATAGTAAGTTCATACTTACGTTGTCCTGCATCATATATTTTATAAAACCCACTATCATACCCTTCCTTATTCTTATGGAAGGTTAATCTGTGATAAACGTTTTTTAAGTTAGTCCATCCCCAGGATAAAGACTCTGAGACTAGATTAAAACCATTACTTTCATAGACTTTACCTTGACTATACCTTAAGTCGCAAAAGCTTATTATCTTTGTATAGTTACTCTCTTTAGCATAAGTTAAGCTCTTAGATAGTAGTTTGGAGAATCCACCCCTAACTCTAGTATTTAGTGCAGTACAGAATCTATCTAAATGTAACTCATCTTTTGTTCTTTTAAAATTAGAAGATAGGGTCATCAATTGAACGATTTCTCCTTTATAAAATAAAGCCCCTCTGTATTTACTAGTTTTTCCTGATCCTTGCAGGTGGTTTTTAACCAAAAAAGCATTCGCTGTCTGACTATCCACCTCTTTAAATTCACAGCTCCTGGCGTTTATACTGACTATGTTCCTGTTTAAAAAAGAATTAACCATTGAACTAACGATATCTGATTTAAATTTAATCTCATCTTCTCTAAATTGAATAATTTGTTTTCCAATACTTTCATATTTTTTTCTTTTTAGTAAATGGTAGCTTTTGTCTTGTTGAATTAACTCAGAGTGATAGTATAGCCCATCAACGTCTAAGTATAAATCTTCCGTTATTTGAAAATCAGGTCTTGAGTTTATTATAGGTAATACTTTATTATAATTAGTTAAATCGAAAAGAGTAGATGAAATAACTTCTAACCTACTATTAACTCTAAGCTGATTACTAAGTAATCTTTTAGATTCTTCGTATCCTACTTCTTTTAAAATATTAAGACAAGTGGTGTAAGAAAATCCGACAATCTTAGAGAAGTCTTTAATAGAAAGTTCATCGGGCAACACCATCTGTAAGCCTTTGGCTATTCTAGTAAGTTTTGACTTATTTTTTACTTCGTCTAGTTGGCTAGGGTTTTCCACCCCATACTTCTTTAGATTACTCTGTAATGTTTTCTTTTTAATTAAGTCGGTTTCGCTTGGAAACTCTGTCCCATAAAGCTCTAGGTTAGTAGTTCTCACCTTTTCCCTTACGGCAGGGTCCGTAAGAGGTGAATTAGAAGAGTAATTTTCTTGAAAAGTGGTCTCAATTTTCTTTCTAACCTCTTTACTTTGAAGAGGATAATCTACTCCCAAGTTCTTTTTGTTAGTGATTTTAATTTTATCCTGAACTATGTCAGACTCTAATGGGGTTTCAGATCCGTATCTTTCTATATTTGTTTTTCTTTTTTTCTCTTGTATTCCTGCATCTTCCCAGATTCTAGTTGTTCCAAAGTTATTCATTCTAGTTTTATCAATTTTAGCTCTTACTTCTGGATCTTTAAAATGACTATCCACTCCTCTCTTTAA
>Ga0163148_10001674_pt1 | contig 28387 bp, 27 predicted proteins | sample OliLakLV19MP7P2_FD_148606 | JGI IMG/M metagenome (GOLD analysis project Ga0163148, IMG submission 148606) | Freshwater microbial mat bacterial communities from Lake Vanda, McMurdo Dry Valleys, Antarctica- Oligotrophic Lake LV.19.MP7.P2 | ecosystem: Environmental > Aquatic > Freshwater > Lake >... | reverse complement strand
GCACCCAACCCAGCCACCCGTACCCAGCACCCAGACCCAGCACCCAGCGCAGCGGATTGCTAACGAGGCCACTTCTGAGCCGTGTGCAGAATTCTTAGAATCTCTACGGTGCCCTGTTTGTGACGATATATGACTACAAAGGGTAGTCGAGCAATAACAAGCTCACGTGTGCCATTAACTCGCCCTGGTCGGCCCATATCAGGCAAGGATCTCAATTGATCTATGGTTCGTACAATACTTATTGCTGTGCGTCTGCTTTGCTCGGGAACGCCCTGCTCTACGTAGTAGTTGCAGATCGCCTTGAGATTCTCCAGGGCTGTCGATAGCCAGCGAAGTGTCGTCATTGGTGCGCAATCTTTTATCGGCTATTTTGTGAGCTTGCGAATCGTGGTCGCGACCTCGCGGTCGCTGGCAAACAACCCGGCCTCGGCCTCGACAATTCCGCGCTCGATCTCGGCAAGTTGCCAGCTTTGGACCTCTATGAAGGCTGCAATTGCATCGCTAATAAGCTCGCTGCGATTTCGTGAACTATGCGCGGCAAGCTTATCAAGTGCGCGGCGTCTTTCACGATCGATACGAAAGCTGATCGTTTCTTTGGGAGAGTGAGCTCCTTCCATACTTAATAATACGTCTTATTACGTTATATTGCAACGCAATAATTTTTGGCCCTGTTCTGTTAAATTTCCCCCAATAGACACCAGCCACGACTTCAAGTACGTTAAACGACTATGGAGAACCAGACCCCTGTACCACCAACCAGCGTAGCCTTGGCCGCCCCTGTGACTAACCAGTATTCGCACTTCTTTGAGGTCAAGCTGGGGGAGGTCTTTGACGGGCCGATTGACCTGTTATTGCACCTGGTTAAGCGAAATGAATTACCGATCGAGAGCCTTTCTTTGGCTTCGGTTGCGGCGCAGTACATGCAGTGTATTGAGCAGATGCGCGAGCTCGACCTTGAAGTGGCGGGGGAGTATCTGGTAATCGCCGCTACATTGCTTTCAATCAAATCGAGTATCTTGCTTAATGAGCCGGTCGAGCTTGTGCTTGATGATGAGGGTAACCTCGTTGACCCGCATGAGGAGCTTTTGCGCCGTCTGCGCGAAGCCCAGATATATCGAGAAGGTGCGCAGTTTTTGGGAGGACGCTCAATGCTGGGGGTCGATGTATTTGAACCACAGTCGATGTTGGCTGAGATTGAGGCCCCTGATGTTCGTTACAAGCCGCACGATGCGATTCTCTTGGGACTGGCGTTTAAGGCTCTGTTGCAGCGGGTTGGTAAGACAAATCCAACTTTTACGATCTCGGTAGATTCAGTTACGATCGTCGAGCGCATGATGACGATCGTTGATCTGTTACGCAGATCGTCCGCGCCGATGGCGTTTGAGGATCTTGTTCCAGATCAGACTAGTCGCGGATCAATAATCTCGTCGTTTTTGGCGCTTCTTGAGTTGGCAAAGCGCCAGATGATAATGGTGCGGCAGTCTGAGATGTTTAGCGCGGTGACTATTGCTTTGGTTGGTGCCGAGGGTGCTTCCGACGAGAATATGCCGTTAGCGTCGGAGTTTGATCAGGTCCTGGAAGAGATGAGCGCTAAAGAGGCCCAGGGTTAAGCTGAGGATTAGAGTTTTTTGAGAGTGTTAGTATGAGTGAAGAGCAGATTGAGGGCGAAGTTCAACAGATAGCGCAAGAGGTGCTGGTTCAGGCGGAGGTAATGACTGAGTCTGAGCCTGATGCGCAGAGTGCCGACCAGTGCGCTGACCAATCGGCCGAGCAAGAAACTGCGACTCGAAGCCAAGCGATCGTTGAAGCTCTTCTGTTTGCAAATGGTGAGGAGTTATCCGTCAATCGGCTGTGTGAAACTTCGCACCTAAAACCAGCCGCAGTTGAGCAAGCGCTCTCCGCGCTACAGCTCCGTTATGCAGCTCCCGAGTTTGGCGTTGAATTAGTTCAGATCGCCGGTAAGTTTCAGTTCCGCACCAAAGGCGAATTCGCAACCATCGTTCGTGAGCTTAAGGCCAGCCGCCCCCGACGCTTAAGCGCCGCAGCTTTGGAAACCGTTGCGATCGTTGCTTACCGACAACCGATCGTAAAGAGTGATATCGAACAGATTCGTGGTGTCGATGTTACTCCGACCCTTAAGACACTGCTGGAGCGCAATCTAGTGCGAATCGTTGGCCATCAGCCTAGCGTCGGAAGCCCGGCACTGTACGGCACTACCGAGGAGTTTTTGGCGTTGTTCGGATTGAATTCGCTGGCGCAACTTCCAACCTTGCGTGATCTGAAGGAGTTTGAGCAGGAACCAGGGGAGGGTGATGCTTGCGAACCGAGTGAGGAATCACCGGCGAACTCAGAATCCACAGTAGCCGTAGCGCAGTAGATGCCCAGTCAGTCCGGCCCGATTAGACTTCAAAAATTTCTATCTGAGTGTGGAGTCGCCTCGCGACGACGTGCCGAGACGATGATCCTCGAGGGAGCGATCTCAGTAAATGGACAGATAGTTCGTGAGCTGGGAGTAAAGGTCGATCCCGACAGTGATGTAGTACTGGCCGAAGGTAAGCCAGTTCAACGCATCGTAAGGGGGGTGTTGCTGCTGCACAAGCCGATCCATGTAGTTTCTACGATGAGTGATCCGCAGGGCCGACCAACGGTCGCGGATTATCTAACTAAGCCCTATCGATCGTACTTTCCGGTTGGCCGCCTGGACTTTGATTCATCTGGGTTGATCGTGATGACTAACGATGGCGAGCTAGCAGATCGTTTGATGCATCCGCGCTACCAGAGTGTGAAGCGCTATCAGGTGGCTGTGTCGGGTCGTATGCCAGATGGCGTGCTGGCGAATTTAGAGAAGGGGATCGTATTAGAGGATGGCCCAGTTAAGTGCAAGATTTCGGTGTTGCGTGATCTTGATGATGCGACAGAGTTGGGAATTGAGCTTACCGAGGGCCGCCATCGAATTGTTCGTCGAATGCTTGATGCGGTTGGATTTCCGGTCTTAAGTTTACATCGCACCCATGTTGGGCCGCTACGAATCGGCACTATACCTCCCGGTGGATTGCGCAAACTGTCGCAAGCGGAGTATGAGGCCTTGCGGAGGGAAGTTATTGCTGTTGGGAACGCGGGTAGCATGGACCGCTAGGTCCGGGTAGCATGGACCGCTAGGTCCGTTCCTAACGGGCCTTTCCTCAGTTTTCTCAGTTGTCGACAAAGGACTACAAAGGAGCGGACCTGGAGGTCCGCGCTCCCGGGAAAAAAAGGAGCGCAGCGGGTGTGCAGTCACAAGACTGCCCGTAATCAAAATCTTGGAGAATGCCCCAAAGGGGCATTAATCCAAGTTTTGATAGGAAGAGGAATTGTGCAGTCACAAGACTGCCCGTAATCAAAATCTTGGAGAATGCCCCAAAGGGGGCATTAATCCAAGTTTTGATAGGAAGAGGAATTGTGCAGTCACAAGACTGCCCGTAATCAAAATCTTGGAGAATGCCCCAAAGGGGCATTAATCCAAGTTTTGATAGGAAGAGGAATTGCGGGGGCAGGATTTGAACCTGCGACCTCCGGGTTATGAGCCCGACGAGCTACCAGGCTGCTCTACCCCGCGATAGAGAAGACGCAGCATGGTAGTCGAAAGCTGGCTAATTAGTCAATACTGCAGAGTTTTTAAAGCTATCTTGGAGGGCTACCGGGACTTTGTCGCATGATCGATACTCCCCAGCACTATGCAAAATACCCTTTGCTCCCTCGGTTTAGCAGAATCAAATAACGGTGCTTTTGGCGTCGAGAACTTAACTTGCAGTGGCCCAATCCTCGAATCACATTCGCCGATTGATGGTGGCGTGTTGGGTAGCGTCAAGTGTGCTACCGAGCGCGAGTATGAGCAGGTTCTCTCCGGTGGGTGTGAAACATTCTCGCGCTGGCGAACAGTGCCGGCGCCGAAGCGCGGTGAGATTATTCGCCAAATTGCAGTAGCGCTACGCGCCAACAAGGATTCCCTGGGGAGGTTAATCACTCTAGAGACCGGAAAGATCCTTCCAGAAGGGTTGGGTGAAGTTCAGGAGGCGATCGATATCGCTGACTTTGCTGTGGGACTTTCGCGACAACTTTACGGCAACACTATGCACTCGGAGCGACCGTCTCACCGCATGTACGAACAGTGGCATCCGTTAGGTGTAGTCGGAGTGATCTCAGCCTTTAATTTTCCAATGGCGGTTTGGGCCTGGAATGCAATGTTAGCGGCCGTATGTGGCGATGTTGTGGTTTGGAAGCCCTCGGAATTAACTCCGCTTAGTGCAATTGCAATTAATGGAATCTGTCAGAAGGTCGCAACCGCTCATGGATTCCCCGGATTATTCTCTCTAGTGATTGGCGAGAATTCAAAATTAGGTGAACGGCTCGCCGCCGATCGTCGAGTGCCGTTAATTTCAGCTACCGGATCGTGTCGTATGGGGCGCGCCGTCGGTGAGGTTGTCGCTCGACGCCTGGGCCGATCGCTATTGGAGCTTGGTGGAAATAATGCAGTTGTAATTCTTAGGGATGCTGATCTCAACTTGGCAATACCTTCGACCGTCTTCGGGTCTGTTGGTACCGCTGGTCAGCGTTGCACAAGCACCCGGAGGATCTTGATCGAGCGCGAAATTGAGCCCGATTTCGTTAAACGCATGTTGGCGGCATACGCACAGATTAAGATTGGGGATCCACTGCAGTCCGGTACCCTAATGGGTCCGTTAATCAATGACCGCGCGGTTCAGGGGTATCAGAATGCGATATCGGTTGCTCGTGAGCAGGGCGGCGAAGTGCTCTGCGGAGGGGAGTTGGTATCTGGCTTACCAAGTTCACTCTATGTCCAACCGACGATCGTTCGAGCTAAACGGGGGATGGCGATAGTACAGGAGGAGACCTTTGCGCCGATCCTGTATGTAATAGCTGTGCAGAATCTGGATGAGGCGATCGCGGCTAATAATGAGGTGCCGCAAGGCTTGAGTTCGAGTATCTTTACCCGAAGTCAGCAGCAATCGGAGCGTTTCCTCTCGGCGATTGGCAGTGATTGTGGGATTGCCAATGTGAATATTGGCACCTCAGGGGCCGAGATCGGTGGGGCATTTGGCGGCGAGAAGGACACCGGGGGCGGTAGGGAGTCGGGGAGCGATTCCTGGAAGGCCTATATGCGGCGCCAGACCAATACTATAAATTGGAGCGATGAATTGCCATTGGCACAGGGGATCAAGTTTTCGTAACCTCGGCTGGCCCATCGAGCCATTTACTCTGTGCGCCAGAATCGCTAGTTTAACGCAGTAGTATTTTCGCCCTGGTGCTGAAATTGGTAGACAGGCATGATTCAGGGTCATGTGTTCGTAAGAGCGTGGGAGTTCGATTCTCCCCCAGGGCAGAATTATAGGTAATATTGAATGAGATTTTATGAGTAGCAAAATTGGCAGTTCGAATTTGAAATTAATTCTAGCTGTGATTCTTGTTTGCAGCGCTCTCTTCGCATGTCAGCGTTATACCCGCGAGTCAGCGGATGTGAATTCAGCCCCTGAAGATCGACCAGAGTATACCGTACCTTTTGATCTCAATCGTTCCCCGGCCAAGAGTCCCGGTAAGTAAGTCGGCCTAGCCCCTCTCGCCTTACTTGTCAAGAACGCTATCCTCTAGAAATCACAAGCGCGTGAGATTTTTCTAGCCGGCCAGCACCTAAAAATTAACGAAACACTGCCCACGCCCCTCAGGGGCCGATTTGCGGAGCAAATCGGTGGGAGGAGCCGCCGCGCGAAGCGCAACAGGGCCTAACATTGCTGAGACGAGCCAGCGAGTGTTAGATTCCACTTCAAGTAACTGGTCAAAAAAAGACTGCCCCGATCAGGGGCTGACAAGAAAGGATTGAAAGTGAATCGAAGCAAAACATCCAGGATATACAGCACATTAGGTTTATTCGTTAAAATTGTACTGACCAGTTACAAATTTTTCTTAATTGTTGCCTTAGAGCTAGCGCTTGATTAGGCTCGTGCTCCCTTATAATTAGAAACCATTAGTGGAGTATTAGTACAATGGATAAGAAAGTATTAGCCGAAGCCGAGAAACGTGGCCATGAACAGGTAGTTTTCTTTCACTATCCCCAAGTTGGTCTCAAGGCCATCGTAGCGATTCACAATACAGTGCTCGGGCCCGCGCTCGGCGGATGCCGCATGCGTCTCTATACCGATGAAGGTCAGGCACTTGATGATGCTATGCGCTTATCGGAAGGGATGACCTATAAGAGCTCCATGGCTGGATTGGATCTAGGTGGTGGTAAATCAGTGTTGATCTGTGACCCAGCAATGTCCCAAGGGCGTCGCGAGATGTTTCTGCAATTTGCGCAGTGCCTAAACCACCTCAATGGTCGTTACATTACCGCCGAGGACATGGGAACTTCAGTTGAGGATGTGATGGTGATGCGAGAGATCACAAAATTTGCGGCCGGATTTGCGCAAGATCAGGGTGGCGCGGGTGACCCATCGCCATGGACAGCGCGCGGCGTATTTAACGCGTTGCGAGCTGGTGTTGAACGTCGATTTGGAACCAGGGATCTCAAGGGCAAGCATGTTGCAGTCCAAGGGGTTGGGCACGTTGGGTTCTATCTTCTCAAGCACCTGCATGAGTCGGGGTGCAAACTAACTGTTTGTGACACCAATGCAGCAGCTCTGGAGCGTGCGCGAAAGGACTTTGGCGCTACAGTTGTTGATACCGACGCGATCTATGACGTGGAGTGTGATGTATACTCGCCGAATGCGGTTGGACAGACGGTAAACCCGGACACGATCAAGCGCCTAAAGTGTTCGGTAATCGCTGGTGGAGCAAACAATCAGCTACTTGATTCCGCAATGTACAAAGAGGTCACAGACCGTAAGATGCTGTACTGCCCAGACTTTGTAATTAACGCTGGTGGCATTATCTCAGTTGGTGCGGAGTACATTCCGGGTGGCTGGAATGAGAAGTGGGTCGCGGAGCGTGTTGAAAAGATCTACCACACAATTCACACCGTGCTTGATGAATCCGAACGCCGCAATAAATTTCCCGAGGTTGTTGCTGTGGAGTTAGCGAAGGAGCGGATTAAGGCAACTGAAGAGAAAAGGATGGGGGCGAAGTAACTCTGGGGGCGGGAGCGGCCTGGGAGCGCGGACCTCCAGGTCCGCTCCTAGTTAAGAGCGGACCTGGAGGTCCGCGGTCCCAGGCCGCGCTCCCGCTCCCGTGCACTAAATCCCCTGATCCAGCTATAATGCGGCAATGTCCGCACCTGAACCACCAAACTTCTCTATAGATCCAGCAACCGCACGGATTGCGTTTAAGGACCGCCATGCCCCGGCGAATGTCCCGTTGCACCTCAAGTCCGAGTTTAAGCCAGCAGGCGATCAACCCGGCGCTATCGCTGGAATTAATAAAAATCTAAATGACGGTGTACAGTATCAAACGCTGCTCGGCGTAACCGGGTCTGGTAAGACCTTCACGATCGCCAACGTTTTGGCCAAGCAGAACCGCCCGGCACTAGTAATCGCGCCGAACAAGACTCTAGCAGCGCAGCTCTATCATGAGTTTAAGGAGTTCTTTCCAGAGAATCGGGTGCGCTATTTCGTCAGTTACTACGATTACTACCAACCGGAAGCCTATGTGCCATCGACTGATACATTTATCGAAAAAGATTCGGCGATCAATGAAGAGATCGACAAGATGCGCCATAGCTCAACCCGAGCGGTGTTAGAGGGATCTGATACGATCGTTGTAGCCTCGGTCAGCTGCATCTATGGGCTAGGAGCTCCAGAGGAATATTTCAATATGATGCTCTTTCTGGAGCAGGGCCAAGTGATCTCGCGCGAGAGCGTGATCGAGAAGTTGGTGTATATGCAGTACAAACGTCAGGATTTTGAGTTTACGCGTGGTAGTTTCAGAGTGCGCGGCGAAACGATTGATGTCTTCCCCTCTGACCAGGATGCTCAAGCGATTCGAGTACTATTTTTTGGCGATGAGATTGAGAGCCTTAGCTATATCGACTCCATTACTGGACGCACGATCCATAAGGTCAGCTCCTGTGCTGCCTATCCCGTCAGTCACTTCGTTACTGGGCGCGAGTCGGTATTACGCGCGGTTGAACTGATAAAGAAGGAGCTTGATCAGCGCGTTAAAGAGCTGTTGAGAGAGGGCAAGGTGCTTGAAAGTCAACGCATTGAGCAGCGCGCCCTGTACGATATCGAGCTGATGCGCGAGATCGGATTCTGTCCTGGAATTGAGAACTATAGTCGGCACCTGGCTGGTCGTAGCGCGGGGGAACCACCAACTACGCTACTCGATTACTTTCCACGCGATTCGATAGTTGTAATTGACGAGAGCCATGTGACCGTTTCGCAGATCGGTGGAATGTACCGTGGTGATCGCTCACGTAAGCAGACCCTAGTGGACTTCGGTTTTCGACTTCCCTCAGCGCTTGATAATCGACCGTTAAATATTGAGGAGTTCTGGTCGCGGATCGGACAGACGATCTTTGTTTCAGCAACTCCAGCTGATTTCGAGATTCAGAGGAGCGCTGGCCATGTCATTCAGCAGGTCAACAGACCGACCGGGCTGCTCGATCCGCCGGTGACAATAAAGCCAGCGCTGAATCAGATCGATGATCTATTAAATGAGATTCGCATTACGATCGAACGTAACGAACGGGTATTGGTAACAACGCTAACCAAGAAGATGGCCGAGAATCTAGCGCAGTATCTGCGAGAGATCGGCATAAAGTGTCGTTATCTGCACTCAGACATCGACACCATTGAGCGAGTCGAGATTCTGCGGGGTCTGCGAAAGGGGGATTTTGATGTCCTAATCGGCATCAATCTGCTGCGCGAAGGGCTTGACCTTGTTGAGGTCAGTTTGGTGGCTATCCTGGATGCCGATAAGGAGGGCTTTCTGCGCTCTGCCAGATCGCTAATTCAGACCATGGGTCGTGCTGCTCGTAATATAAATGGTCGGGTGATTATGTACGCCGATGTGATGACTGATTCGATTAAGGCGGCGGTTGCTGAGTGTGATCGGCGGCGGGAGATTCAAGGGGCGTTCAATGAACGCCACGGCATCACGCCGCGCTCAGCGCGCTCCGCAATGCAATCCTCACTCTCTGATTCGAGCTCATTGGATGCCACTGCAGTTGAGCTTTCCGGTCAGGCGCTTGAGATACCCAAAGATTCCAACGGTCAGCGCGCCCTGGTTGATTCCTTGCGTAAGCAGATGTTCGAGGCTGCGGCCAAGCGAGAGTTTGAGCGTGCCGCGGAGCTGCGTGACGCATTGAATAAGGTACAGGAGATCTTGTTGCAATGATTCCAACGGAGATCAATCCGCACTTCGCAAACCTCCATTCCCGGGTGCCAGCGTTGCCCACAGATCCTGGGGTCTATGTAATGAAGGACCAAGCAGGCACCGTTATCTACATTGGCAAAGCGCGATCGTTGCGTGATCGCGTGCGTACCTATTTCGGCGGAGGTGATGGACGGGCGCAGATTCCAGCGCTTATGGAGCGTGTGGCGGAGCTTGATACGATCGTTACTCTTAGTGAGCGCCAGGCATTTATTCTCGAACGAGACATGATTGCGCGTTATAAGCCGCGCTATAATATTAAGTTAAAGGATGACAAGGCATATCTGAGTATTCGGTTAGATCCCAATGCGCAGTGGCCGCGAGTTGAGTTAGTGCGCAAAGTGCAGAATGACGGGGCGCGCTACTTCGGACCCTACACATTCTCCTATGAGTTGCGAACTCTACTAGATATTATCCGGCGCACTGTGCCGCTCCGTTCGTGCAGCGACACGGTTTTCTATAATCGCCAGCGACCCTGTTTGGAGTATCAGATAAAGCGCTGCTGCGGTCCATGCTGTCTTCCCGTGCCGCCCGAGCAGTATCGTGAGTTTGTTGCTCAGGCAGAGGCGATCCTCGATGGTCGAACAGCGCAGCTGGTCAAGGATCTAAACGTAAAGATGGAGCGGGCTAGTAGTGAGCTGCGCTTTGAGGATGCTGCAACTTACCGTGATCGACTTGAGGTGCTACAAGGGGTGCGCGAGGGCCAGCAGTTTGTCTCTAGTGGTGGCGAGGATCGCGATGTGTTTGCGCTACATCGCGAAGAGCGCTTAGCGGTGTTAATTGTATTGAGGGTGCGCGGTGGGCGGGTGAGTGATTCAAGCACCTATCAGTTCCAGGAGTTAGAGGTTAGTGACGATGAAGTGATTGAGGGCGCGATATCGCAGTACTACGAGAGCCAACGCGAGATTCCGCCAGAGATAGTCCTGGCGGTTAAGCTTGAGAATATCGAGATGATTGCTGAATCACTGCAATCCCGCGCTGGGCACGTCGTGGAATGCGTAGTGCCGCAGCGTGGAGTACGAGCGCGGGTGCTATCGTTGGCGCAATTGAACGCCAAGCAGCAGTATGCAACCCGGTTTAACTCAGAGGCTCGCTACCAGGAGATCGCCCGCGATGCCGCCACAACATTTGGACTACGCCAGATTCCGCGACGTATTGAATGTATCGATATCTCGAACCTGCAAGGTTCGGACATCGTTGGCGCTCTCGTAGTATTCTTTGATGGAGAGCCGGATAAGAAGAGCTATCGCAAGTATAAGATCACAGCGCAGGGAAAGCCCGATGACTTCGCATCAGTATATGAAGTGGTGACGCGCCGCTTGCGACAGGCCACGGAGGAGGACGATCTTCCCGACCTATTGGTAATTGATGGTGGGCCAGGGCAGCTACGCGAGGCGCACCGCGCACGCGATGAAGCTGGGATCGCTCTAGATATTATTTCATTAGCCAAGATGCGCACATATCGCGATCCGTTTGCGCTGGATCTTAAGGGAGTGCCCGAACGTGTTTATTGTTCTGCTGATGGCGAACCGATCCCCCTTATCGAGGGCGCAGCGTTAACTCGCTTTATGAGTCGACTGCGGGATGAAACCCACCGTTTTGTGATAACCTTTCACCGTACAGCGCGCTCGAAGCGCGTTTTTCGCTCGGTACTCGATGATATCTTGGGTGTTGGTCCAGAGCGCCGTGCAAGACTCTTCAAACACTTCGGTAGTGTCACTCAGATTGCAGCGGCGAATGTAGAGGAGATCGCTAAGGTTGGACGTATGCCGTTGGCGTTGGCGGAGAAGATCGTTAGGGCTGTTAGCGTTTCTGCGGCATCGAAGCCAAGCGCCGACGAATAATCTGAAAATTGCGCCGATCAACAGTGCCGGGCGGACGCCACTTGGAGTCTACCAGATACTCATACATAGCGCGTGATCGCGCCTCGGCGACCATCTCCAGTTCGGAGCGCTTAATCTGAAGCTGACCGCCATGGGATTCAAGTTGCTGGGCTAGAATTGAAACAGTACTAAGGGCCGGTCGCGGATCGTAGCCAGCACGTGAGATGCAAGCGAGGCCAAGGCGGTCTGCTGGCTGTTCGCGATCTAGATAACCATCAACTGCTAGCGGTGCCGAATCTTCATTCGATTCGAGTTGTCCCAGAATGTGATGAGACATCTCGTGCCCCAGAATAAAAGCCAGCTGACCTTCGTTTTGTAGACCGGCGATTAGGCCGCGTGAAACTATTATAAAGCCCCCTTGGGAACTTAGCGCAATCGGCACGGGTGTATCCAGAACCACGATTGAAAACGCGGCGAACTTTCCGCCACACCGTGGATCAGAGGTACGGATTCTCTCAGTAATTGCAGTGAGATAGCCAATGAGTTCGGGATCATGAACCTCGCCAAAACGATCTGTAAGGGCCAAAACCTGCCGCAACCCGGAATCGGGACTTGGTACGGGTGTGGTGCTGCAACCGCCAACGAATACCAAAAATAATACGCAACTTTTAGCGCATAACTTCGATACAGGACGCCACAATTGCAGATGAGTTTTCGCCACGATGGACAGCACAATAGCCAGCGGCGCTGCCGCTATCAAGCGTACAACTTTGGGTCGCCTGTTGCGGCTGCGAGCAATTCTGCGGAGACTCTCCCCGGTATTTGCGTTTGTGGCGCTTTTTATCACGGCGCAGGCGGGCACGCTTTTGCTTCCCACCTCTGCATTTGCGGTGTTTGCCTTAGTTGCGTGGCGGACAGTTGCTGTGCGATGCGTATCTATCTACTCAAGCGCACTATTGGCAGGTGTAATGAGCGCCCTGCTATTGCATACCAACCCGGCCGCCATACCTTCCGGAGAGCAATTATATCGAGCTGAGATACTTGATGGCCCACGCTATCGATCTGCTGGTGCAGTGCAGCTAACCTTGCGTCTCACTCTTGCCAATGCCGTTTCGGATGGGCAGTCCTGGAGTGCGATCTGCAGAGGGCCAGCGGTGCCCTGGAACGAGCTGGGATCGCGGGCCGAAGATCTAAATCCTGGGACGCTACTCCTCGTACGGACGAAGTTGCAGGGCCATTCCGATAAAACGGTTGGCTACAATGCGACCTTACGACGACACGGAATTGATGCCACCTGCAAGCTGCCGATGGTGGCACTGGTGCGGGCAGCACCCCCCTCATTGATCCAACGCCTGCGCTCAAAGTTATATAATACGGTATATTCTAGTGTGGGCGAGGGCGAGGATGCCGGGTTGCTGCTCTCCTTAGCGCTTGGTAAACGCGATACGCTCACGTTGCTGAGCGAACGGGCCTTTAAACGGTGCGGAATTGCGCACCTATTGGTGCTCTCCGGCTATCAGGTAATGCTTGTCTATATCGCAGTAAGATGGTGCAGCCGTTGGGTCCTTCGAAGATTTTTCGTCAGCGCATTGCAGCGCGGAGTAATCGGTAGCTATTGGGCGGCAGCTATCGCTTCGATCTTTACTGCACTGTTCGTCGCCGTTGTTGGGGCCGAATCGGCCAGTATGCGCGCCCTGATCGCCGCAGGAGCTTTGGTAGTAGCTGTTGTTTGGGAGCGTGGTGGTGGAATGTTGAACGCTATGCTCTTGGCGCTCCTTTTACTAAGTATTGGGGCTCCGGGGTGTTACTTTGAACCTGGAGTGCAGCTTACGTTTGCAGCGCTCGCTGGAATCGCACTGGGGATCTCGGCGCGTGGGGCTAGCAGAATGCAGAAGTTTCTGATGAGCACGATCTTGGCTTCACTCTTTAGTGGCGCAGTATCGATGCTCTGGTTTGATAGCTTCAGCATCATCGGGGTTCTGGCGAATCTTGTGATCGTTCCAGTCGTGTCGATTATTGCGTGTCACGGAGGGCTGACGGGAGTTATCGCTAGTTTAATCTGGCCCAACGCAGGAGCGCTGATACTGCAGATTGTTGCCTGGATCCTTGATCAATTTCGATTGGGCGTCATCGCGGTTTCGCATCAGCAATACATTGCTATTGATGTTGGAGTGACCGGCAAGATTATAGTTTGTGCTGTCGTATGTTCGATTGGACTAGCGGTTCTATATGCCAGATTCAAGACTGTAGTAGCGATGCGCGGGGTGCGGATGGGGGAGTGGTAGGCAGTGGTAGGTAGGGGGGGGGTCTGCGCGGGTTGCCTGTGGTGGCCTGGCTGGTAACCGTGTAACCGTTACCATAGAAAACGAAAGTCAAGAGTAGATCCTCCCTGGCTACCTTAGAAGAGTAGAAACCTCTTGGCTGAGAGGGTCACAGCGCACGGATTGCGGCACCCCAACTTTCTTCAAAAATCCATCGAAAACCGCACGGATTGCGCGCGACGGATTGCGCGACGGATTGCTCCACCCCAACTTTCTTCAAAAATCCATCGAAAAACCCTTAATAACCCTTAATTCCACGCAACTTTTGGCCTGAATCTCCGATACCGATAGGCCCGGTTCATTCACCGCAATGGTGCGGCGAAGCATCGCGCATATAGCGCTAACCTATCGGCGAGCAATGGAGTTGTATTTTATGGGTACTATAAACTTCGCAAAGTTAGGGGGGGGGCTGAAACACGCCACGGAAGAGTTTCAGTTTCGTACACTATGGAAGCAATTAAATGTGGAAGCTTGCATTCGAAACAAAAGAAAGTGTCAGATCAGGTTGAAGTGCTTTTTCACTACGAAGGACGCATAGGATAAGGCAATTATACCTTTGTGTCCTTAGCGTCCTTTGTGGTCCAAACAAAGTTCCGTGTTGATCGTGCACTGTCTGAAAGATCAAATACTAGCTAATGCAATTTAGAACCTAGGGTGGTGCACTTCAATGTTGATCTCAGGCTCGAGACTTTTGCAAACCGCTATAAATGGCACTCGGTGGGCCGACCCAAACATGCGCCTCCTACACAATACACAGCCTACGCATCGTCTTCAGATTATCAGCGATCGTTCCAACGCCACGAACCACACAGCTAAGTGGGTCGGCGGCGCGGTGAAAGATGACTCCGGTTTCGCGCTGAAGTCGTTCGGCCAGTCCTCGCAGCAGCGCTCCGCCACCGGCAAGGTAGATCCCGCGCGCCATTATATCCTGGGCAACCTCCGCGCTGGTCTGTTCAATTGCTGTTGTTACCGATGCGATAATCGCGCTAATTGGTTCGTTCAGTGCCTCACGAACATTGTCCTCGGTGATCTCAATCTGACGTGGAACAGCGGTAGTAATATCTCGACCGAAGACCTTCATGCTTCGCGACTGGCCACTTGGTAATGCCGATCCGATGACCAATTTTGCGCGCTCCGCCTCAAAGATTCCAACGAGTATCCCATGTGAGCGCCGCAGGTGGCGTTGAACTGCCTCATCCATCTCGTCGCCAGCAACTCGTATTGAATGCGAGTAGAGTGTGCCCCCCATACTAATAATCGCAACCTCAGTAGTCCCGCCACCAATGTCGACGATCATATTGCCGACGGCGCGATCAATTGGTAATCCAGTGCCGATCGCCGCAGCCATCGGTTCGTCGACGAGCATCACCTCGCCAGCACCACTACGCATTGCCGCATCAATCACAGCGCGCTTCTCAACCTGAGTAATCCCGGAGGGAACGCCGATAACTATTCGCGGTCGACGCCAGATATTGCGCGCGCGAACCTGACCCAACATATGCCGAATCATCAATGCCGTCATATCAAAGTCGGCGATTACCCCGTCTTTCATTGGGCGGACGCAGCGAATGTTGCGCGAGGTCTTGCCGTACATCTCCTTAGCTTCGTGGCCGATCGCAACGGCTTGATTAGTTTCCTGATCGACTGCTACCACCGAGGGTTCATTGAGAACGATCCCCCGTTGACGCACGTAGATCAGGGTATTGGCCGTACCAAGATCCATCGCAAGATCTTGCGGTATCATCGATCCCCAAAAGCGTCGCGCAACAGAGAGCTCAGTATGTTCAATAAATGGAAGGCTAAGCCGTGCGGTACTCACGTGAGCTCCGTAATGAAGGCGCTAATTGGGGAACCTCTTGGGCGACAAAAGAAAGCGCCGCATTGCCTACGGCGCGTTCGATTGTAGATCGACCTGTGCCCTGTTCGCCGACCTTTGCCTGCGATGCCATCTCTCGTAATGTGCGCTTGGCAAAATCGATCTGCATTATGCCGTGTGGTTGGGTAATTCGATCGCAGATCGCTCTAATCTTATTCTCGTAAAATCCGGTCATCATGTTGTCGATCAGTAGAACGATATCGCCCTGTGGCATTTTGCAGACCGGGAAGTGTGGGGGGAGCGCCTGTTGAATTAAGCGCTGGACCTGTTCCATCAGCTCAATTGTCACTGGCGATCCGGCCCCGGCCTCTAGCTGATCTAGGTTACTCACACGCACACGCATTACATCTACAGATGGAATTCCTAGAGCCTCTACCAATCGCAGAGCGTGCGCCATAAAACTTTGCCAGGAACGCTCCTCTGTCTTATTCGGAGAGCGCCGGATTAATTGAACAGTAGAGGAGATCTGACTTGCAAGCTCCTCAAGTAATTTCCCCTGTAGCTTGCTAAAGGCGAATGACTTTTTGCTGTCGCAGGTCAGCACGCCTCGAAGTCCACTACTGATTGCATCATCTCCAGAGGATGATTCAGAACCCGGCAGTTCGATTGGGACCCCTATAAAGCTCTTAAGGTGCTGGTCGGAGGAGTAGACCCCCAATGTTGTGCTATCTCGATCAAAAGGGGAGACATGAATCGATCGACCATGGTTAGCCACCCAACCAATTAGCCCGCTACCCATTGATATCCTGGCACCCGTGAGTAACTCATTGCTCAAGGTGTGCGATCCTACAAGTTCCAGTGAAGATTCTGTGGAACTACTCAGACCAGAGGATCCAGTAATTAATTGGCGAGGTAGAAATATGAGACAGCTGTAGGCATCGGCCAGGTTCGCCCCGAAACGCGCCAAGCGCGTCAATTCTCTTAGTAATGAAGGAACAATAGAGTGCTGCACTGTGCCTATTTACTGTGCCTATTTACTGTGCCTATTTACTGTGCCTATTTACTGTGCCCAACCACTTAGCCCAACCAACTAGAAATCTAGTGATGCAGGCAAGTTAGCAGAGAGCCCAGAAAGCAACAATTCCCTTTTTTTACAACGAGCATAAAATATTCAACCGAAATTTTATTCTGCAGCTTCTGCCGCGTTCTGCTCGTCACCTTCGTCATCTTCATAGATCGGAGTATCATCATCTTCATCAACCAGTCTATGCGGTTCACCGTCGGAGCGATCGCTGTCATCATCATCGGCCTCGGGTGCAGCTCCCACTGGAGTAGCGACTTGACCTCGGTGTTCAACACGTCCGGCGCTGGAGAGGTGATCTTTATGTTGATCAATCTCAAATTCGTATTCTTCGGTGCGTAGGCGACCGTCGGCAAGGATATAGATCTGAATCTTATATTTGGCCTCTAGGCGGGTTAATTCGGCCTTCTTATTGTTCAGCAAGAAAAGTGCGGGGGCTGGCGCAAGGCGCGCTTTGACCATTGCTACATGTCCTACAACAACTGCGGCCTGGATCTTTCGCAGAACTTCAAGGGCCACTAATTCATGATTCTTAACACGTCCAGTTCCATGACAGACATGGCACGGTAGATGACTCTGACTGGCCAACGACGCTCGCAGTCTCTGTCGAGACATCTCTAAGAGCCCAAACTTTGAAAGGCGTCCCAATTCAATGCGTGCCTTGTCGGAGGAGAGGGCCTCTTTTAGTCTGCGTTCGACCGCGGCCTTATGGCGTCGATCCACCATATCAATGAAATCGATAACAACTAATCCACCAAGATCTCGCAACCGTAACTGCCTCGCAATTTCATCGGCGGCTTCGAGGTTGGTGCGGTGTGCTGTATCTTCAATATTACTTCCCGCTGTGGCCTTGCCGGAGTTAACATCAATCGCCACAAGCGCCTCCAAGGTGTCGATTACGATCGCTCCACCCGAGGGGAGTTTGACCTCGTCAAGTAGGGTTTCAGCGACCTGAGATTCGACGTTATAGAATGAAAGGATCGGTTGCTCATTCTCAAAGAACCTAACCCGCGAGCGATAACGCGGCATCACCTCACCGATAAATTCCTTCACGTGTTGGTAGGTCAACGGATCATCGATTACGATCTCGCGAATTTCAGGGGTGAAATAATCACGGATTACTCTCGTGGCAAGCTCGCTCTCCTTGTAGAGGATTGAGGGCGACGAATGCGTTTGGGAGTCGGCAAGAATGCGCTCCCATAGTTTGAGTTGTAATGCGAGATCTCTAGAAAGCTCCGTTTGTGAGCGGTTGAGTCCGGCGGTGCGAACGATCATTCCAACGCCAACGGGCATCTCTAACTCTTTCGCCAATCCCTTTAGGCGCTTGCGTTGCTCGCCATCGCTTATTCTACGCGAGATTCCGCCCCGATCACTACCGGGCATTACCACAACATAACGTCCGGGAAGTGAGAGGTAAGTAGTAAGAGTTGCACCTTTCGCCTCGCGCTCCTCTTTTACTACCTGTACTACCAACTCTTGACCCGCTTCCAATACATCCTGGATTCGAGCATGTGACGAAGCGAAGCGTTCTCGACGTGATAAGTTCTTAAAATACGCCGGATGGATATCGTTGATCTGTAGGAAACCATTGCGTTCGGTGCCGATATCGATAAAGGCTGCCTGTAGACTGGGCTCAATGCGGACGATCTTTGCCTTGTAGATGTTACCCTTAAGCTTGCGACTAACGAGAGATTCAATCTCTAATTCAACAAGGGTATTGCCAGTTGAGGGATTCCCCTCGGTAATGGCGATTCGGCACTCCTCAGGGTGCAGTGCGTTGATAAGCATTCTTCGATCTTGTGCTCTAGGATCCATGATACAATCTGCCTTGAAATTGGGGTCCCCGAAATTGGGTTGGCCGAAATTTGACCGTCAACCAACATCAATGCTCGTAGCACAGAACCACTATTATCCGATCGGTCTGGCGACCCAATGCCGTTATGCGGTGCGCCAAATTGTGAAGCTCGTTTCGACGATTTACTGGCAGACAACTTCCGGAGAAGTAAAGTTCCGGTTGAACCTTTGCCACCTATGTCTTGCAGAATGCTACACGATTTAGAGACACGCCTAAGCGCAGCACCAATGTGGTGCGATCGGATAATTGAGGCTGGGTGCTGTAAGAGCAAAGAGCCAGCTAACATGAAAAATAGGGATAAATTAAATTAAAATAGCCATAGCTTGGAGGGTAATCGATAGTACCAATTCAGCCTCATTCAATTTAGGCTGTTGTAGTTATAAAAATCCGTCGACTACACTTCTAGACTTTGGATGCCAGAACGCTAACATAAAGTACGCTATAGCATCAAAAAGTTTGTTTAGAACGCTGGTTGCAAAGTGGCGGCACCGAGGCTCCAAGTCTATTTAGAGGTACGGGGAACAATTTATTATGCAATTACGGATTGTTAAGGGTGTAAACGACGGCAAGGTCTTCGAACTTGAGCCAGGTTCAAACCTAATTGGTCGCTGGGACCCTGATGCGGCATCATTTCCTGAGGTCGACCTGGAGGAGGATGATGTTGAAGCTAAGATTTCGCGCAAGCATGCCGTGGTTTATCTGGACGATGATCGCGTAGAGGTCGAGGATGTCGGTAGCCTTAATGGGACTTTTATTAATCGTGGCGAGCGGTTAGAACCAGGTATGCGTCATCCACTGCTAGTGGGTGATGAGCTAGTCATAGGTGCTGTGGGGCTGCGACTAGAGGTCCCTTAATTTAAGGTTCCGTAGTTTCAAGTCCCGGGCACTTTTGTTGGTTTCCTTAGACCGCCAACAACTCTTCAATTTTCTTGACTAACATCGCAGGCTTACACGGCTTTGTTAGTACTAAGTTACATCCCGCGAGGAGTGCTTCTTGATGGACCTCGGGATCGTCAAGCGCTGTAAATGCTACGACTGGTACGACAACTCCACGTTTACGGAGTTCACGAACACATTCCTGGCCATTCATCTTGGGCATCATCAGATCTATAAGAATAATGTCTGGGTGCTCAGTGGTCAGGCATTCTAGGGCGGCAATCCCATCGGCCCGTCGCAGCACGTCAAATCCCTTGTCTTCAAAGAGAAAATCTACGATATCTAGGGCAGTTACGTCGTCATCTATAATTAATATGCGGCGTTGATCATTGCTCATAGAAGTTCTCACTAAAATACTTATAGGATATATTGATCTATCCACTGATGATGATGCGTCGGTGGGTCTATTGGATTCCTTCGAGCGGCTGCCAACCCAATATAACACGGTATTACAGTCGCGTCGTAGACTTTTGCGCAATCCCCTGAGTAATTTATGGAACCAATTGGACTACTATTCACTCCAATAATATGGTCATACCACCCTACGTCGATTATCCAACAGAATACTTGGGTGTGGTCGGTGTGGGTAATTGACCAAACTTAACGGACCTTGACCATGTTTGCACTAGAGATCGGATTTCAGGACGGTGTATCGCAACCAGAGATGATTCTGGTCCGGCGCCCTATGGCCTTAATCGGAGCATCCGATTACGCCCAGGTGATGATCGACGATATGCGTGACCTCGGTTATCAATTGCGGATCGTTAGAGATGTTGGATCGCGCTTCGAGTGTGTTCCGATTGCTAGTGAAGAGGACACTCAGTTACCCGATTCACTTGAGGGTGTATTTGATGGTCCAACAGCCTTTAATCTTGGCAAGGTGCGCCTTGTTGTCACGCCATTAGATATTGATCTGATGATGCGTGATGGTGAGCCGCCCGATCGTGCTGGGGTCCGGATCCTCCGTCAGGGAAGTTTAGAGAAATCACCAAATTTTCCAGCACTTGTAGTCGCAGGGACGCCGCCGATGGCGATATCGTTTGCCGTTGATCAGCCCTTATATATTGGTCGCTCTAAGCTCTGTGCGGTTCGCCTTGACTCCGCGGATGTCTCCTCTCGTCATGCAAGGATGGGCTATGAGGGGGGCGAATTTTGGATTGAAGATCTAGGTTCGACCAACGGAACCTTTGTTAACGGACAGCAGGTTGCAGGTCGCATTGATGTCGCACCTGGAACTCCGATCACCCTTGGTCGTGAGATTACGATATTTGGAGTGACATCGGAGGATCAGATAAATAGCGCAACGAGTTTTAGGCCCGTTGCCGATCTCTCTCCCGCAACCTCTGAGCAGCGCTTTCCGATCTTAATTAGTGTCTCGGAGGTCGCTCGGCCCGCTCGGTTGGTGCTAAATCCCGGGTCGGCCGTAACAATTGGGCGCGACCCGAATAGTGACATGTGGCTAGGTGCTCCGCATGTATCTCGTAAGCACTGTTCGGTTGTTATGACACACAGCCTGGGATTGGCAGTAACTGATTTTAGTACAAATGGTACAGCCTACGACGGCGGAATTCTCCAGAAAGGCGACGTGCTCGAGATAGAGAACTCCCCGCATGTGTTGGATTTTGGTGGTGGTGTTACAGTGGCACTGTGCTTTGACTCTGAACAGGAGCAGACATTTGCTAATACCCAGGGTGGGCTATATTCGTTTGTACCGAATGGAACACAGAGCGGATTTGGTAGAATGAGCTCCAATCCAAGTGTTGGTGCCGGGGAATCCGAGCGTTATCCCACATCGCCGCGCGTACATGAGGATTATACTGCGCAGTTGACGGTATGGCAGAGGATAGCGTTTGCCTATGAGGCCTCCTCGCCCTTGGCAAGGATTATTCTGTTTGTAGCAGTGATGTGTTTTCTTGGTTTGATGTTTCTGGTTTTGAAACTGTTGTGGGGGATACTGCAGTAGTTCGGGTTCACTTTGTTTAGGTTCTGAATAGTTACCGGAGTAAGTACATATGGCCACAGATAGTTCTGAATTAACCTTTGTTCGTTGTCCTTCGTGTCGCAGCTTGGTACCCGCGGTATCGACTCGTTGTCGGATGTGTGGCGCAACCCTTGAGGCTGGAGCAGCCGGTGCGAGTGCTAAATCCGAAGACGACAAGGGACCACGCACCTCAAGTCGAGTTCGCCAACGCACAACCTCAACCCAGAGCGGTGATGTTAGTTCAGCGCTGACTCGTGTTCGCGAAGAATTGTCAGGTGACGATTCATATCAGCAAGATCTTGGGCAAGATCTTCCTACAGAGGCACCTGGCCAACAGAAATCAAAGCACACCATTGTGACGGATGCAGTTGTTGAGGAGGAGGTTCAAGACTCGGACGAGGAATTGGGATTTAGCGCTCCAACTCCTAGTGAAGGGAATATCAGTGATCCGTTAGGCGCCTATATTGAGGATCTTGGCGATGATCAGTTTGCTGGTCCCGATGATAGCAACGTATCCAAACCAGCTAATCTTTTGCCTATGGCAGAGCCACAGGTCGAACCAAAGATCGGAGTATCGCATGGTGCCAACGGATCTTTGCCCGATTCGGAGAATGATCAGATTCGAGCGAGACCAACAATTGATGGAATTGACGCAGTAACGCCAGCGGCGATAGAGAAGGCGATGGAGCAACAGGCTCGTCAAATCGCTGAGAATGTAGCTCCGGAGACAATTTCATTAGCGGGGCCGCATACCGAATCGGAGGGATCGCGAGTAATTGTTGAGAGCGGAGCTCGTCGAGGTCGAACGGGACCTTCTTTTGGTAAGCGCCGGGAACAGGGTGCCGTAGAGCAACAACAGTCAGAGGTTAATGGTGCCGAGCTACAAAAGGTCGGGCTACAAAACCTGCAAACACGCAGCACTCAGTCAGAGAATTATACGCCTGCGCCACAGATGGATCGCCCTCCGACAGCACCGCCCGTGTTGGGTGTTCGTAAGCCCGCCTCACCTCCGCCAGCGAATAATCCCAGAAGTTCGACGTCGGTTAGTCCGCGAGCATCGGTTGTTCCAGTAGCCGGAGAGCAAGTATTTGGGCGATTGGCTGGATGGCTGATTAGTTATGATAATCCTGACGGAGATGCGATTGAGCTCCGTGAAGGCCGTTTCTTTGCTACTGGCCGGAGTTTGAAGGGTGGAGATCTTGTACTTGAGGATCCATCCGTCTCCACTCCACATGCTCTCATTGCTGTTGATAACAGTGGAATCGTGAAGATTCAGGATCTAATGAGCGAGAACGGCGTATGGCTAAGGCAACGCGTTCAAGATGGTGGTGATCTCGGTGACTATATTGCGGCAGCGGATCATATTGAGGTTGCACATGGGGACTGGGTACGGTTTGGTGATGTCGAATTTTTGGTTTCACTGATACCCTATGTCGGCGTCAAGTAAGGCAGTGAAAAACGGGCTGACCAGGTCGTCTTTGTAACTAGTCAGTAAGCAAAACAGAATCAGTAAGCATCAACCACCCCTCAGGGGTCGATATGCGGAGCAAATCGGTGGGCGGGGCTTTCGTGCGAAGCACTTTAAGCCCCAATCGCTGACGCGAGCCAGCGAGTGTCTGTCCTCTAACAAGTAACTGGTCACAAAAAGGCCTGTTCCGATCAGGGGCTTACAAGAAAGGATCCCAGGTAAGCGCAGTATGGAATGTCATTATAAAATGTGTGAAATTGTAAAATTAGTAAAAACTCTTCGTGACCAGTTAGCCGTCTTTTAATGAAATTAGGAACTAGGCATATCAAGAATAATTGTTGGCGCTTGGCCATTAGGTCCCTTGTTGTCGCTTGGACGGTGGTTGCATTGACGGCATGTGAGAGAGCTGCGGTCGCTCATGACATCTCGCAGGTACAGGCCAATGAAGTTGTCGCGATATTGGCACAGAATGGCATCAAGTCGGAGGTTGCAAGGGAGGGAACCTCGAAGGGACGCTTTCAGGTTGAGGTTGAGAAGGGTGATTTTGTGCGTGCGGCATCCTTGCTGACAACGAAATCCCTACCATCCCCTGCGCGGGCAAGTTTCGAATCATTGGTTTCAGCAAACGGGTTTATGCCTGCATCACGGGAAATGGAGGCGACTCGACTGGATCACGCACTGGCGACCGAAGTTGACGATCTCCTGAACGCACACCCCGCGATTCGTACCGCGCGAAGTGTTGTTCGACTTAATTACCTGGGAAGCTCAGGGGCAAGTGGAAAGCCAGAAGAGCTAGCCTCAATTGGGGTGATTGCTGAGGTGGCAGCGGAGGGTGATCAGATAGAGCGCTTACGTTCGGAGCTGGTTGATATTATTTCTCAGATTGTACCAGCTGTGCGGCGCGAACGAATTGCGATTCTTCTTCAACCAGAGATCGTTAAAGTTGAGGCTATTAGTCAGGAGGATCGACAACGCAATCAACTGGTGCCGTTCCTCGTATGGAGTATTCCAGAGGGGGACTATAACGGTCTAGCGTTAACAGTGGCCGGGTGCATATTGGCGATGGGTTTAATCGGTGGATTGATCGGATACTGGATGGGGTTCTATCAATTCTCGCGGCATAATTCACAACTGGCGGTGAATGAGCTTGAGTCGGGTTTCGCTAAACTGGCGACCGGCAAGGTTAGTCAACGCGAGAGGGAGCAGTAACTGAAGGATTATTTATGGACGCACAACTTTTTCGATCACTCTCGCCACGGCACCGCGCACTTGTGGCAATTGCAGTACTTCTTGATGGACGTGAAGCAAGTGCTTTTCTAGAGGGGGATGCGGTGCATGGGGACCACTTAAGGAAAGCGGCGTTGGAGCTTGCGGATCTTGAACCGGAACTCCGAATGCCGTTCGTCGGAACTATGCTTCGCGGCGCATTGCGCGAGATGTGAGATCTTTTCAGGAGAGCTAGGGCGTGAATCAGGAAGGACAGGCACAGGAAATACCGTTGGGGATCTGGGATCCAGAACGGTTTGTGCGTGAAGTTGAACCGCGAGCAGTGGAGCTCTCGAGAGGGTTTTTGCGTTGTCGTCCGGAGGCGTGGTTCCCCGGTTTTGCGGCCCAATGGATGTCTTTGGCTCATTCACTAGGACTGGAAGCCAAATTAGTTGCAGTGAATACTCGACTAGAGGCCCCTAAAGAATTTGAAGTTTTTTTTGGAGCCTTAGTAGATGATGAGCCGATCATAATTCAGTCGACCCGAGATTCATGTCAGGCTTTGGTTGATTGCATATGCCCTAGTTTGTATGGCGTAGCAAGTACTGTGGCTCCCGCAACCATAATGCTTGAGTATATGGCGAGGCGTTTTGTCGCGAGCCTTGCACTTGCTTGGACCGGACCACAGCAGTCAGTAGTTAGATTTGATGCTGGATTGCGGATTGAAGATGTGCCAGCTCAGGGTGCCATTGAGATGGTATTTCAGTTGAATGGGCGCGAGTGTTCGGTATGGATTTCGATTGGACCGCGGTTAGTTGCGCAGTTTGATGGATTATGGCGACGCCAACTTATGTCAACCTCCGCTGCAGCCGCGGAACCCACAGAGATCTTTATTGAAGCAGCGCAATTGGCCGTGCCACCCTCGATGTTGGTTGAGTATACTCGCAGCGGAACTATTGTGGACCTTGAGGTGCCGTTAAGTGATTCTGTGGTACTTAAGCAGGGAGGTCGACCGTGGATGGCAGCTAAGCTGTGTTCAGTAAATGGCCAGCTTGCATTTGAAACGCTTGCTGGTACTCCACCAGCCCCAGCACTACCCGAAGGAACAACTCGGCTATCGTTACAGTTTGGCGGTCTAACCGTTGATCCAAGAACCATCGCCGAACTTTCACAGGCTGGGGCGATAATAAAAACAGAGATTGAGCTAAGTGATCAGGTTGCAATGGTGATCAATGGCGAGGTCGTTGCAGAGGCGACACTATGTGTCTATGAGGGGCGCTTAGCGATTAGCGTTAACTAGATCCCTGGAGCTTAAACTGTATGAATGATCTGATAGCTCTGGTTGGTTCAGTCGCTGGCGTTCTGCTGCTGACATCCTTCGCTAAGATCTTTACGGCGCTGACGATCATGCGCCAAGGTATCGGTATAGTCGGAAGTGGCTTCGGGCTAGTCTTAGCGGGGTTGGCGTTTGTTCTCTCACTAGTAGTTGTGACTCCACAGCTTGAGAGTATCGAGGTACGAAGTTTTTCAGGGTTGGTTGCACTCTTTGGTGGTACCCCCGACGGCGTGCGTCGCGATGGTGCCAGTATTGAGGCAGCGTTTACTCCCTTTCTGGAGGCCCACACCCAACCAGACGTCCTAATGCGATTTGAGAAGTTGGCGGGCGGTGGCAATGCAGTATCACCAGTAGTGCCGACCGTGGACTCCTCCGACGTGAAGCCAGCGCCAATTCCTGCAAAACGACCATTCACAGTTACATTGGCCGCATTTATGGTATCCGAGTTGCGGTTAGCTTTTCAGATCGGACTTATATTGCTAATTCCGTTCATTGTGATTGATCTACTAGTTATAAATGTGTTGATGGCTTTGGGCATTACGCAAGTTAGTCCAACTTCCATTGCATTACCACTGAAGCTGTTATTATTTGTGGCGATTGATGGTTGGGCGCTACTAACAACTAAATTAATCGGTTGATATGACAGGCGTGCCCATTCACGACGTGTTAGGTGAGGCGCTTCGCGCTCTATTCATTATCGGTCTGCCGGTTGTGGTGATCTCAGCAGTTGCCGGAACAGTAACAGCGGCGTTTCAGTCCGTCACAACGGCGCACGAAGCTAGTGTCGGATATGCAGCGAAACTGATCGCCGTATTGGTAGTATTGTATCTCTTCGCTGGAGATATCGTCACAGCGATGACCCGTTTGGCACAGATGGCCTTTCAATGATCGCAGGCTTAGTTCTTATCTCCGGAGTATTCTTGCCGATCTGGTTAGCGGCCGCAGCAATCGTTACGCTTGCAGTATCGATTGCCCTATCCGGAGTGACCCATCATTTTAACGCCTCCCCGGCTGCACTAGCTTCGTTAATCGCTGTAGCACTCTCTATTCCAGTTGTGGCTTGGAGCTGCACGCTTGCTTTAGCTCGTACGATTGCGCCGGGCACTAACCTTGAGCGCCTCACTAGTGTGGCCCCGATCGTCGCTGTCGGTGCGTTGCTGCAATCAAATGCATGGTTGGATCTGTTAGCGCAGAGTCTTGTAAATCAGGGTGGGGTTACACTTCGCCTACTTTCCTGGGGTAGTTTTGGATCGCTTGTCATCGGCTGCATTGCCACTGTAGTGATTGCATTCGCCATCATTCCGCTCCTAATCGAATTACCAATGCGATGGTTTGCAGAACATTCACAGATTAGCTTGGTCCTCCCCTGGCAATCCATTCGCCTAGTAGTTCTGGTAGCATTGATATCGATTAGTTTTCATCTTGTTGTTGAAACTTTCATCGCAATGATTAACCCCGTTCAGATCATCTCCGAGTTAACTCAATGAGCGAGCGCACGGAGTGGCCAACCGCTGAACGAATCGCCGACTTACGCGCGCAGGGTGTCGTCGCTTACAGCAAAGTATCAACAGCAGCTGTTGGCGCGGTCATAGTCATGGTTGTAGGCTGGTCTGAGGCCGCACAGATTATGCTTGTATTGCAGGATGTCGTTGCGCTTCTTTCGGGCACGACTGGCGCAAGCCTTATGACAGAGCAGTTCTTGATTCTCCGTACCGCGCTGCGCCGCGTAGCTGAGAGCGCCACAGTCATTGTATGTAGCGCTGCTCTGGCTACGATTGTGTGGCGTTTTCTGCAGACGCGCGGACTGCTATATTTTGGAGCCCTCAGTCCCAGCCTAACAAGACTGTCACATCTGCCAAGTCCTGGGGCTGTAATTTCTCGGATCCTGGCAAGTTTCATTCTAATCGTGATCTTTAGTAGCCTTTGGATAGTGTTCGTCCCGCGTATTGTGCGGGCTGTTTTGACGCCCTTGGCCAGTGTTCCCGTGACTGCTACGATGGATTCGAACTCGAGATTTGAATGGATCATACAATGGTGTCTCCAGAATGCGGGCCAGTTTGGAATGAAGGTCTGTATCGTAATGGTTTTGGTAGCGCTAGCTACTTTTCTGGGCGCGAAGTTTACCTTCTTGTTGCGCCACCGTATGACCCGTGCAGCGGTGCTGCATGATAGGGGAGCGCGATGAAACGAAGTAATATTGATGGACCTGAACCGTTTAGTCTCTCGCCCTTGCTTGCGATACTGCCGATTAGTGGCAATAGCGCGAAGCTGCATGATCTGGGGGCCTCGTTATTTGCACGTTTGGAGAAGGTCTCGGCGATGCGTACCGAAGAGGGCCTGGCGAACGAGCGCGACGTACATCGTCGATTAGTTGCTGAGGAGGGAATGCTGAAAACATTACTGGATTGGCTCTCGCAACGTGATCGGGGTACACAGGGATCGGCAACTGGGAAGCAGGTCCTGAGAGCGACCATCTCATCTGATGAAGATACGACCGGGGAGGACTAAGCATGAGCACTCCTCGCAGACGTAGCCCCTCGGAGGTTCTCAAGCGTGGTTACTCCGACGAAGAGATCGCTGCAATCTATGACCGTGCGCGTTTGTGGTTAGAGAGTGGCGATCTGCGACGCAGTGAGAGCTTACTTGTTGGAATCAACGAGATCGCCCCAGATCATGCCCCGGCTTGGTTAGCGATGTCTTACATTCACATTATGAACAGGAGCTATGATAGCGCAATTTTTTGCGCGCGTCAGGCCCTGCGACTTGATCCAAATATGACTTCAGCGATGGTCTTTCTGGTTGTTACATTAATGACCACCGGTGACGTAAACTCCGCCGGGACCTACCTGGGCGAACTACGCGAGAAGATAGAATCCGGTTCAAACGAAGATGCTAATCTGGTGCGACTAGTGAAGATGCAGTTGGCGAGGTTTGAGACGCGTTAATTGATTCAGGATGAGGCGCTGTTCAGTAGTCTTTCATTCGACTTTCCCCACCCCAACTTTGCGATGTTTGCCACTCTAAAACACTACATAATAGATTGTTTTAGTTGATATTTTGTAACTGGTCAGCATGTTTTAACCTAAAAAGAGCATTAGAAACTACTACGAAGGCTGATCTGATTGATTCTACAAGATTTTTCTAGAAAAAGGTTCTCACCGTACTGGTGAGTACGGTTGCGAGCCTTTTTCGTCGAAAAATCTC
>Ga0163148_10001673_pt1 | contig 28401 bp, 24 predicted proteins | sample OliLakLV19MP7P2_FD_148606 | JGI IMG/M metagenome (GOLD analysis project Ga0163148, IMG submission 148606) | Freshwater microbial mat bacterial communities from Lake Vanda, McMurdo Dry Valleys, Antarctica- Oligotrophic Lake LV.19.MP7.P2 | ecosystem: Environmental > Aquatic > Freshwater > Lake >... | reverse complement strand
CCCCGTCCCAGACCAGCGACAAGCCGACTGGCGATCAGGCCCCAGAGGAGTGGAAGCCGGAACCCCGCCAATGGACGTGGAAGGATGTGTTCACCGCGCCCATGCTGGCGTTCAAGCCCAAGTGCATGCTGGTGACGGCGATCACCGCGGTGGTGCTCAGCTACTGGTTCTACCTCGAACCCCGCGCCAGCGACTTCGGCAGCAAGGCGCCCGAGTTCGTGGGCCCGCTGATCGGCTTCCTGTGGACCACCATCGCCCTCGTCATCTTCAGCCTGGCCGCGACCCTGGTCGCGGTCTTCATGAAGGCCGATCTGCTCGACGATGAGTTCCTCTCCTTCGGCGAAGCCCTGGCCCAGTACAAGAAGCGCCTGGTGCCCGCCATCCTGGTGCCGCTCTTCCTGATGGGCCTGCTCGGCGGCTTCCACCTGCTCATCGCCGGTGGCGCCCTGCTCAGCAGCATCCCCTACGCCGGCCCCACGCTCTACGCCCTCTTCTACCCGCTCGGCTTCCTGCTCGCCCTGTTCGTGGTGCTGCTCGCGATCGCGGTCGGGCTGAGCGTGTTCGTCTTCCCGAGCATCATCGCCATCCGCAAGCACGGCTGGTTTGACAACGTGGTCGACACCTTCGAGGCGGTCGGCACCAAGCCGCATGTCCTGGTCGGCAGCGGCCTGCTGGTCGGCATCCTCATGCTGGTCAGCCTGGCGATCGGCTTCGGCGCCATGCGCCACCTCACCACCGCCGCGGTGGTGATGCCGGGCCAGGGCCTGCAGGCGACCGAAATGCGCTCCGAGCAGATCGTCGGCGACGCCTTGCAGCCCGTGCCGCGCGAAGGCCTGGCCACCCAGGCGGCCGCCGTGGTCCAGGCCTGGCTGCCGACCGTACCCCGCCGTCAGCGCGAACTCTCCTACTCCAGCAATGACTACTCGGGCTACCGCGACGCGGCCAGCGCCAGCGAACCGAGCGGCTACTACAAGGTCACCGGTGCCGTCACCGGTGGCTGGAAGACCCTGATCAGCGCGCTCATCGTCGGCTACTGCCTGAACCTCTTCATCGGTGGCGGTATGCTGACCTACCTGGTGGTGCGCGAAGACGACTACTGGGATGACGAGGATCTCGAGGATCTCGACAAGCTGGCCAAGGAACTCGAGGAGGAGGCGAAGCAAGAAGCCGCGAAGTCCGGCGAGACGGCTCCCGCCGCGGCCAGCGCGCCCACCGCGCCCACCGCGCCCGTCATCAAGCCGCCCGAGCCGACGGCCCCCACCGTCAATCCAACGTAAACAGCGGACTCCCTCGACCGGCGCGCCCCGGGGCCCACGCTTCCGGGGCGCGCCGTTCACGGCTTGTGCACCATGACCGATCGCCGTCGCTGGTACGTGTTCCTGTTCGCGGTCGCCGTGGTCACCCTCGGCGCCGGCCTCGGCCTGCGCGACCCGTGGCCAGCGGACGAGCCACGCTTCGCCTTGGTCGCACGCGAGATGGTCGCCACCGGCGACTGGCTCTTTCCGCACCGCAACGGCGAGTTGTACGCCGACAAGCCACCGTTGGCCATGTGGTTGATCGCCCTCGCCTACCAGACGACGGGCAACCTGCGCGTCGCCTTCCTGCTGCCGTCGCTGCTCGCCGGGCTCGCCACCCTGGCCCTGGTCGTCGATCTCTCGCGCCGGCTGTGGGGGGCGCGACCGGCGCTCGCCGCCGGGGCCGTGCTGCTCATCAGTTTCCAGTTCGTCTGGCAGAGCCGGAACGCGCAGATCGATGCGCTGCTGGTCGGCTGGACGACGCTCGGCCTCTACGGGCTGGCTCGGCATCTGCTGCTTGGCCCGGCGTGGGGTTGGTGCGCGATCGCCTTCCTGGCGATGGGTTGCGGCGTCATCTCCAAGGGCGTCGGCTTCCTGCCCGTGCTGGCCTTGCTGCCTTGGGCGGTGGCGCGCTGGCGCGGGGCGCACGGTTTGGCACGCGTCGGAGCAGACTGGCGCTGGCTGGTCGCGCTGCTGCTGGTGGTACCGATCGCCGCCTGGTTGGTGCCGATGCTGCAGGCCGTATCCGCGAGCGGAGACCCGGCGCTGGCGGCCTATCGTGACAACATCCTCTTCAAGCAGACCGCGCGCCGCTACGCGGCCCCATCGCATCACTTCAAGCCGCCGTGGTACTACCTCAGCCAATGCTGGCATCTGTGGGCGCCGCTGAGCGTGCTGCTGCCGTGGGCGATCCCGGCGTGGTGGCGACGGATCCGGCGCGGCGATGCGCGTCAGCAGTTTCTGCTGGGCTGGGTCCTGCTCGTGTTCGTCTTCTTCAGCGTCAGCCCAGGAAAACGCGGGGTGTACATCTACCCGGCGCTGCCCGCGCTGGCGGTGGCGTTGGCGCCACTCCTGCCGGGGCTCCTGCGCCGGCGCGACGTGCGCATCGCCACTCTGGCACTGGCGATCCTGGTGAGCAGCGCGCTCCTGGTGGCCGGTGGCATGATCATCAGCGACCTGGTGCCCGCATACCTGTCGGCGCGCGCTGCAGCGGAAGGCGTCGACTCGGCGATCCTGCGCTCCCTGGCGTTGCCAGCGTTGCTGGCGGGTGGCGTCGCCGCCGGGTGGATCGCCTGGACGCGAGTCCGACGCGGCCCGCTCGCCCTCGCCGGGACCCTGGTCATCGGCTGGATCGTGGCCGCGAGCCTGATTCTGCCGCGCCTCAATCCCGCGCGGCAACCGGGGGCGTTGATGGCACGCGCCGACGCGCTGGTCGATGAGGCCGGCGCGCTGGGCATGGTCCGTTTCAAGGAGCAGTACGCGCTTATGGCACCGCGCGGCCTGGTCTCCTTCGGCTATCAGCGGCGCGATATCGCTGCGGAAATGGCCGAAGCCGCAGCGTGGTTGCGCGCGCGTCCCGGCCGGGTGCTGCTGGTACCGGCCGATGAGCTCGCCCACGCGCCGGTGGCGCGCGAACGACTCCTGCCCCTGGGAGGGGCGCATGGGGACGAATGGTTCGCGGCCCGTGCCGAGGCACTGACTCAGCCGTGATGGGCCGCCTGCATCCGCTGTGATCCCGGCCGCGAGCCGGTCTCGTCGTGGAGTTCGTGCGACTGACGGCGTTCGGCGTAGATCAGCCAGAGATTGCGCAGGTAGATCAGGGTCGGGAAAAGTTGGCCCATGATCGCCACCGGATCGCCGCGGCGCATGAAGTAGATGCCGAGGCTGATGCCGCCGAGCAGGCTGAACCACCAGAACGACACCGGCACCACCGTGCGCTTGGCGCGCTCGCTGGCCAGCCACTGTACCAGGAAGCGCGCCATGAACAGGAACTGGGCGCCGAAGCCGAAGATGAGCCAGCCCTTCGAGACGCCCTGGTCGTGGGCGTCGATCTGCGCCGCCAGCCACGCCATGCCGACGAGAGCGAGCAGGCCGATGACGACGAAGCCGGGATGGGGGAGATGGATGCGACCAATGACCATGCGGTTCCTTTCCCGCGACCAATCTGGCGGGTGTTGGCGATTCTCAGACCCAGCCTCGCGTCAGGTGCGTGGAATCGGCCCAGCTTTCACGGCGCAACCACCCATCCCATGAGCCGGCTCAAAGGTGGCGAAGAAGCGCCCTTGAGCGCGACTGGATCAGACCGCCGGCGTGACACGCGGCCGCCGCAGATCCTTCCACAGGTTGTAGAAGGCCACCATCAGGGGCAGCGCGTTCTGCAGGATGCCGACGCTATCGTTCTTGCCGAAGACGAAATAGAGCGTGGTCATGGTCGCGCCGATGATGCTCAGCACCCAGAACAGGGTCGGCATCTGCGAGGAACCAGTGCGCTGGCGATGGAAGGCCTGCACCACCCAGCGCGAGGCGAAGCACAGCGCGCCGAACAGGCCGATCCCCTTCCACCAGGTGAGGGTGATGGTGACTAGGCCGAATAGTGAGAGTTCCATGGCCGCGCACGATGCGGACCAGCGCAGCGCGGGAAAGCCTCGGCCCAGACTAGGAGCCTGTCGGGGATAGCGAACTTCGGCTGGCTCGGTCTCGGATGGCATCTCCTGCGTTGGCGAAACGACCAGGTAGCGGTGCTACATTTGGTCGTTTCGCCGCCTTGGATCTGCCATCCGATCCGCGTCGCCATCCTCGCTCACTATCCCCGACAGACTCTTCGATCTCAGGAGGCCTTGGCGCTCGCCGCTTGGCGCGCCGGCGCGCCATCCTCGACCACTTTCCACACCCGGTGGCGGGTCTGCAGCCAGCGCACGCCGAAGATGTCGCGCAGGCCAGACCATAGGCGGTTGTTGATGCCGTATTTGCTCTTGCCGCCGGCGCGCGGCCGATGGTTGACCGGGATCTCATCGATGCGGTAGCCGTCCATGCGCACCAGGGTGGGCAGGAAGCGGTGCATGCCGTGGAAGAAGGGCAGTTGCAGCAGGGCTGCGCGCCGCGCCACGCGCGTCGAGCAGCCGACATCCGAGACCGATTCCCCGGTCAGCCAGTTGCGTGTGCCGTTGCCGATGCGCGAGCTGAGCTTGCGGATGACGCTGTCCTGCCGCTTGGCGCGGATGCCATTGACCATGTCGGCACCGCCAGCGCGCGCATGGGCGAGCAGGCGTGGCAGGTCGGCGGGGTCGTTCTGCCCATCACCATCGATGGTGCCGACCCAGGTGCCGCGCGCCGCATGGAAGCCGGCCACGAAGGCTGCCGATTGGCCATGATTGCGATCGAGGCGCAGCAACCGGTGCGGCAGCGGGAGGGCGCGCAGGATCTCGACACTGCGATCGGTCGAGCCGTCATCGATCCACACCGCCTCCCACTGGTAGTCGACGCCGGCGAAGGCGCGATCGACCTCGGCGGCGAGCACCGGGATGGTGTCCTCCTCGTTCTTGATCGGGATGATGATCGACAGCAACGGCAGCGCAGGCTCACTCATCCCGGCCACCGTCCGCGCATGGGAGATGGCTGGCAAGCGGAAACGCCGGTGAAGACACAGCGGGCGGCGGGGCTAGCCGCCGACGTCGACCCACACGCTGCTCGTCCACCGCGTGCGCAGGCCGAGCCAGTCGCGGATGCGCTCGTCGCGGGCGATGCCGTGGTCGTCCTGCCAGCCATAGACGATGCGCAGCGATCCGTCGCGGTCCTGGCGCAGACTGAAGGCGGGATGCAGGCCGGTGCGCTCGGCAGTGCGGTTGAGGTCCGCGATATCGACTAGCAGCTGCGCGCGGCGTTCCTCGGCGTACGTCTCGGTACCGCTGACGAGCAGGATCGACGGCCCGCTCTGCAGGGTGACCCGGGCCGGATCCGCGCTCCGCGAGACCGGCGCGACGCGTGGAATCCAATCGCTGGGAGGCAGCCGCGCCCAGCGGCTGTCGTCATCAAGCAGCACGATGCGGTCGCGGCCATCGGGCCCGGGCGCATAGCGGATCTGCCACCAGCGACGGCCGGCGGCATCGGCGCGATCTGGCGGCAGGACCTCCTTGGCTTCACCCCAAGCGAGATTCTCACGCAGGAGCAGCGAGTCGCCCGCGCCAACGACCTGGGCGCGGTTGAGCGGCGGGCGGCCTTCGCAGCCGATGATCACCAAGAGCACGAGCAAGACGATCAGGCAGCGCGCGGGCATGCGCGGCAGTAGAGGGGGCCGGGGCCGGCGATCAACCATCGTGTACGCGCGATAACATGGCGCACACGTGGGGTTCCTGGCTTCTTTCGCCGCGCTGCGGCGCACCATGCGCCCCACAACGCCGAATATGATCTGCGTCTTGATGACGCAGGCCGGCTGTCGAGACCATCGCAACTCCGCCCGCTGACCTCCGCGCACCAGGATCCACCATGCCCGTCGCCTCCGCTGACCTCCGTACGACCTGCGCCGCCATCCAGCGCGCCTTCCCCGGCGCCTTCTCCCAGCTGATCGAGGACGGCGGACACGCCGCCGACGTGCTCGTCCACAGCGCGCACGATCTCGCCCTGGTGCTGCCCAACCATGCGCAGGTGCCGGCGATCATTCACTGCGGCGACCTGCGCCTGCGCACTGCGGGCACACCCGAAGACCTCGTTTCGGCGCAACCGGCGCGCGGCGTCGGGCCATTGACCGGCCGGGTCGCGGTGGTGAGCGGCGCCGCCAGCGGCTTGGGGTTGGGCGTGGCGCGCGGCCTGCACGCCGCCGGCGCCTGCGTGCTGTTCACCGATGTCGACGTCGCCGGTCTGGCCGCCATCGCCGCGGCGCTGGCCGACCCGGTGCGCGTCGCCACCGCAGTGGTCGATGTCACCCGCGAGGACTCGGTGAGCGCCGGCTTCGATGCCGCCCTCGCCCGCTTCGGGCGCGTCGACATCATTGCCTGCTGCGCCGGCGTGGCCCCCGCCTACGACCTGGTCGACTTCCCGCTCGACAAGTTCCGCCTCGCCAACGAGATCAACCTTACCGGCTACTTCCTCTACGGCCGCGAGGCCGCGCGCATCATGAAGGCCCAGGGCCACGGCGGCAGCATGGTGCTGCTGTCGTCGAAGAGCGGGCTCGAGCCGAGCAAGGCCAACACCGCCTACAACGCGACCAAGGCCGGCGAACTGCACATGGCGCGCGGTTGGGCGCTGGAACTGGGCCGGGATGGCATCCGCGTCAACTGCATCGCCCCCGGCAATGTCTTCGAGGGCTCCAAGATCTGGAACCCCGACTACATCGCCAAGGCGGCGCAGAAGAAGGGCATCCGTCCCGACGAGGTGATTCCCTACTATGTCGGCCTGACCGCGATGAACCGCGAGATCAAACCGCAGGATATCGCCAACGCCGCCGTCTTCCTCGCCAGCGATCAGGCGCGCTGCATCACCGGTCAGGTCATCGTCGTCGATGCCGGCCAGGTCTGGGCGCGATAGCCAGCATGCCGGCCCTGTGAAAAGCGGCTGTCGCCCGCAGCTTGCCGCTCCCTACTCCAACCCCATCGCGGTGAGATCGTCCTCGTCGTAGCCGAGGTAGTGGCCGAACTCGTGGAACAGGGTGCGGCGCACCTCGGCAGCCATTTCGGCGCGCAGGCCGCAGTGGTGTTCGTGGGCGCGGCGGAAGAGGTGGATCTGCGGAGTGAGGTCGGGCTGGCCGGATGCGGGTGAGCGATCCGGGCGTGGGGTGCCGGTGAACAGGCCGAGCAGTTCGACGTCGTCCATCCCCGCGAGCAGCGCCGGCTCGGCATAGTCCGCGATCACCAGACTGACCTCGTCGAACCCGGCGCGCAGACGCGGCGGCAGATCGGCGGCAGCCGCGTCGACCAGGGCACGGAAGCGGGGGAACGGAATGCGGAACGGCGGCGCCTGCGGCTCGACCGCCGCACGCGCGGCGCGCATGAAGCAACGGTCGGCCTGGCCGGTGCGACCGCTGCGTTCGAGGTGGAAGGCGAGCAGATACCAGGCTTCGCCATGCCGGGGCGCGAGCGCCACCGCGGCGCGCCCCTCGCGTAAGCCGCTGACCACGTCTCCGACGCGGTAGGCCGCCCAGCCGGCGGCGAAGTGGCCGCCCAGGCGATCGTCGGCATCAGCGTCGGCGTCCGGGATGCCACCAGGGTCCATGGCCGCAGCCTAGGAGTCTGTCGGGGATAGCGAGCGAGGCTGGCGACGTGGATCGGATGGCAGATCCAAGGCGGCGAAACGGCCCAAGGTAGCACCGCTACCTGGTCGTTTCGCCAACGCAGGGGATGCCGTTCGAGACCGAGCCAGCCGAAGCTCGCTATCCCCGACAGGCCCCTAGCAAACGACTGCTGGCGCAGAAGCGTGCGTCGCCGGCCAGGCGCTTGAAGTCTCCAGGTATCACGCAGTATCACCGCCCCAGAGGAGCGCGCGCATGACCACGGACAAGTCCGAGACCATATCTTTCAAGGTTGACCCCGAACTGATGGGCTTGCTCGCGGGCGCCGAGAACCGTTCCGAGTTCATCCGCTCGGCGCTGCTCGCCGCGCTGCGCAACGCCTGCCCGCTGTGCAATGGCAGCGGTATCCTCCGCCCGCAGCAGCGCCATGTGTGGGACGACTTCGCGGCCAGCCATCCGCGCGCGGAATGTGGGCGCTGCCACGCGAACGTCTTCACCTGCGAGGGCAAGCCGATCGACCATGCCTGCCGCCTGCGCGAGCGGTCGCGACGTGGGCGCGCGCGGAGTCGCACGTGAACGCCCTGCTGCGCATCGCTGGCCTGGCGTTCTTCTGCGTTGTGGCCTGGGCGGCCGGCGCGGATGAGCCGCGCCGGCTGCGCGTGGTCGCCACCACCTCCATCCTCGCCGACATCGCCCGCCAGGTCGGGGGCGACCGGGTCGAGGTCCGCGCCCTGCTGCCGCCGCGTGCCCAGGTGCACGGCTATGAACCGACACCCGCTGATGTCGCCGTCATCGGCAACGCCGAGCTGATCATCGTCAACGGCCTGGGCCTGGAAGGCTGGTTGGCGCGTCTGGTGCAGGAAGCTAACGCCACCAGCCCGATCATCACGGCCAGCGAGCACGTCGAGGCGCTGGCCATCGACGCCACGCACGACCATGACGATCATGGACACGATCATGGACACGACCATGGACACGATCATGGACACGATCATGGACACGATCACGGCGACTTCGACCCGCACGCCTGGCTCGATGCGCGCAACGGCGCGCTCTACGCCGAGCGTATCGCCGAAGGCCTGGCCATCGCCGACGCCGCCGGCGCCGAGGACTACCGCGCCTGGGGCGCGATCTACGCCGGGCAGTTGCGCCTGGTCGACGCCTGGATCCGGCGCGAGATCGCCACGGTGCCCGAACCGCAGCGCGTGCTGGTCACCAACCACGATTCGCTGCGCTACTTCGCGCGAGCCTATGGACTGCGCGCCCTGCCGCTGGGAGGCGTGGATCCCGAGCACGAAGGCAATGCCGCCGCCCTGGCGACGCTGATCGCGGACGTGCGCACCGCGGGCGTGCGCGCCGCCTTCCTCGAGTACGGTGCCGATGGCGACCGCACGGTGACGCAGGTGGCGCGCGAGGCGGGCATCGTCATCGCTGGTCGGCTGTACACCGACACCCTCGCCCCGCCTGGTGAACCCGGCGATAGCTATCTCGGCCTGTTGCTGATCAATGCGCGCATGGTGGCGCGGGGTCTGCGATGACGTTCGCCAGCCGGTTCGGCTTCGCCGGTGGTGCTTTCGCGCGGGTGGCGTTGGTGACGCTCTACGCCGGGCTCGCCGTGAGCGCGATCCTCTTGGTCGAGACTCGTCCCCTGCCGACGCGTCCTGCCGCGCCGGCCGTCGTGACCAGCGTGCGCGATACGGTCGAGGTCAGCATCGAGTCAACCTATACGGTCGCGACCTGGACCGTGCGCTATGCCGGGGCCGCGGTCCCTGGCGAATCCGGACCGGTGCGTTGGCGCGGACGCCTGGCGCTCGATGCCAACGAACGCCAGCTGGTGGTGGAAGCGTCGCCGCGCGATCCCCTCGCCGCCGATCCCTGCGCCCTGCGCATCGCCGTGCGCAACGCCAGTGGCTTCAGCGAAGCCAGCACCCTGTGGGGCAGCGGCTTCATCTCGGGCATCGTCGTGCTGCCCGGCGAGCGCAAACCGTGAGCGACGCGCTCGCCTTCCGCAATTGCACGGTGTGCTATGGCGCCACGCCAGTGGTGCATCATCTCTCGGCCGTGCTGCCTGCGGGATCGCTGACCGGCATCGTCGGGCGCAACGGCGCGGGCAAGAGCACGCTGCTGCGCGCGGTGCTTGGCTGGCTGCCGCTCACCACCGGCGCGATCACCCTGGGCGACGCGCCGGCGCACGATGCGCGCGAACGCCTGCATTACCTTCCCCAGCGCAGCCAGATCGACTGGGATTTCCCCGTCACCGTGCGCGAAGTGGTGGCGATGGGCCGCCACGGCCGCGTCGGCGCCCTGCGCCGCTTCCTGCCCGAGGACGAGCAGGCGGTCGATGGCGCGCTGCGCGAACTCGGCATCGATTCGCTCCAGCGCCGGCAGATCAACGCCCTGTCGGGCGGCCAGCAGCAACGCACCCTCCTCGCGCGCGCGGTGGCCAGCGGTGCCGATGTCTTCCTGCTCGATGAACCCTTCGCCGCTCTCGACCCCAGCGCCGCCACCGGCCTGGCGCGTCGGCTGCGCGCGTGGGCCGAACAGGGGCGTCTGGTGGTGGTGGTGGCGCACGAGATCGACCTCGTCCGCGCGCACGCCACCCATGCCTTGGTGATGAACAACCACCTCATCGCCGCTGGGCCGGTGGGCGAGGCGATGACCGACGCCCATCTCGCCGCCGCCTTCGGTCGACCGGTTGCGGTGCGCTGATGGATTGGCTCGCCCTGCTCGATGAACCAGGCCACCGCCTGTTCGTCCGCGCCCTGCTGGTGTGCGTCTTCCTCGGCATCAGCGGCGGGCTGCTCGGCTGCGTCCTGGTCGTGCGGCGGATGACGTTGATGGTCGATGCCCTCGCCCACAGCCTGCTGCCTGGCGTGGCGATGGCGTGGCTGCTGTTCGGTCAGAGCGTGATCGCCCTGCTGGTGGGTGGCATGGCCGCCGGCCTGGTCACCGCCCTCGCCAGCGGCCTGATCAGCCGCCTGACCCGGGTGAAAGAGGACGCCGCCTTCGGTGGCCTGTTCGCGGCGATGTTCGCTGGCGGCGTCCTGCTGGTCAGCAGCACCGGCACGCGCGGCGACCTCCAGCATTTCCTCTTCGGCAACGTCCTGGCGATCGGCACCGGCGACCTGGTGCTGGCCGGCGCGGTGAGCGTGGCGACGGCACTGACCTTCGCGGTATTCTACCGCAGCATCCTCCTCGAATGCTTCGACCCCACCTTTCATCGTGCCTGCGGCGGCAACGGCATGGCGGTGCACCTCGGCCTGCTGGCGTTGACCGTGGTCAACCTGGTCGCGGCGCTGCATGCCATCGGCGTCGTGCTAGCGCTCGGCCTGTTCATGCTGCCAGCGATCACCGCCTACCTGTGGTGCGATCGCTGGGGAACGATGCTGGTGGTCGCAGCGGCATACGGTGTCGCTGGCACGGTGGGCGGCTTCTTCATCAGCTACCACACCGGCCTCGCCAGCGGTGCCTGCATGGTCGCCACCCTGGGCGTCGGTTTCGTGTTGTCAGCCCTGCTCAGCCCCCGGCATGGGTTGCTCGCGCGCTGGTGGCGACCGCATCATCATCACCGCGAGGAGTCGCCCGACGTCTGCGATACGTAGGCGCGTTCATCGAATCTTCATTCGATCGTTGCTTCGTACAGCAGTCTACGACGGGTTGGCGAAGACAGCCTGGCACAAGCAGCGTCGTCCTGAAGGACAATACAGAAATCGCCGCGCGATTTTCACGGCCATGGCTTAGGCTGGGGATGTGGACGACTTTGCAGCTTTTCTACGCGAACGGATCCGCCTGCGCGGACTCTCCCTGCGCGCCACTGCAGCGCGTGCTGGGATGGATCCAGCCTATCTGTCTCGGGTGGTGACTCGGGTCAAACGCCTGCCCGCCGACCGCATCAGCACGCTGGCCGATGCATTGGATCTTCATCATGGCGAGCGAGCGGATTTTCTGCGCCGGGCCCATCTTTCGTTGGCCTCGCCGACGCTGCGCGCATTGATCGCCGAGCAGGAAGCCGAGATCGCGCGGTTGCGCCAGCAGATCGCCGACCTCGAAGCGAGGCTGTAAATCTGCGTTCGGGTCGCCAGGTCTAGGCGACCGCGGCCGTATCAGCGGTCCTGCTTCGTTTCGCGAACGTCCGGGCACTTCGGTCGGCATTGCAGCTTTCCTGCGAGACGGAGCGCATCATCGACCCACAGCAGGCGTTGCTTGAGTGTGGTCCCGGCCATCTGCCGTCGGCGCTGCTCGATGTCAGGATCGCCCATACAGGCCCAGCAGGTAGCGGACTACGGCCGCGTTCAGCGTGTCGACCAGCGCACGGACCTGGGCGAAGAGCATCGCCTCACTCCCACTCGATGGTGCCGGGCGGCTTCGAGGTGATGTCGTAGACCACGCGGTTGATGCCGCGGACTTCGTTGATGATGCGCGTGCTGATCGCGCCGAGCACCTCGTAGGGCAGGTGCGCCCAGTCGGCGGTCATGCCGTCGGTGGAGGTGACCGCGCGCACGGCGCAGGCGTCCTCGTAGGTGCGCTCGTCGCCCATCACGCCGACCGACTTCACCGGCAACAGCACGGCGAAGGCCTGCCAGATCGCCCGCTCCAGGCCGGCCTTCTTGATCTCGGCGCGGACGATGGCGTCGGCCTCTTGCAGCACGCGCACCTTCTCGGCGGTGATGTCGCCGAGGATGCGCACTGCCAAGCCGGGGCCGGGGAAGGGCTGGCGCCAGACCACCTCGTCGGACAGGCCGAGCGTCTTGCCGATCGCGCGGACCTCGTCCTTGAACAGGAAGCGGAACGGCTCGACCAGACCCAGGCCGAGATCGGCGGGCAGGCCGCCGACGTTGTGGTGGCTCTTGATCACCGACGCCGGGCCGCCGTGCACCGACACCGACTCGATGACGTCGGGGTAGAGCGTGCCCTGCGCGAGAAACTTGACGTGCCCGCCGGACTCGCGCTTGATGCGCTCGGCCTCTTCCTTGAAGACGGCGACGAACTCGTAGCCGATGATCTTGCGCTTGCGTTCCGGATCGCCGATGCCGGCCAGCTTGTCGAGGAAGCGCTGCGAAGCGTCGACGTAGTCGAGGTCGATGCCGATATGCTCGGCGAACAGCGTGCGCACGCCGTCGGCCTCGTCCTTTCGCAGCACGCCATTGTTGACGAAGATGCAGGTCAGTTGCTTGCCGATCGCCTTGTGCAGCAGCACCGCCGCCACCGACGAGTCGACGCCGCCCGAGAGGCCGAGGATGACGCGTTCCTTGCCGACCTGGGCGCGGATGCGTTGGATCTCTTCATCGACGAACGAGCCCATCTCCCAATCGCCGGCGCAGTGGCAGACCTGGAAGAGGAAGTTGCGCAGGATCGCGGCGCCGTGCTCGGTGTGGGCGACCTCGGGATGGAACTGCACGCCATGGAAGTTGAGCGCCGGCACGCGCACCGCGGCGAGCGGGCAGTTGTCCGAAGTGGCGATGACCTGCGCGCCGGGGATGCCCTCGATGCGGTCGCCGTGCGACATCCACACCGTGTGCTTCTTGGGCAGGCCGGCGAACAGGGGATCAGTCGGATCGCTCTCGACCTCGGTGCGGCCGAATTCGCGTTGGCCGGCGGCGACGACTGTGCCGCCGTTGACCTGGGCGGTGACCTGCATGCCGTAGCAGATGCCGAGCACCGGCACACCGGCGGCGAACAGCGCCTTGTCCACCGTGGGCGCGCCGGCGACGTACACCGACGCCGGCCCGCCCGAGAGAATCACGCCCTTCACGCCCGGGGTCAGCACCTGCGCCAGCGGCACGGTGCACGGGTGGATCTCGCAGTAGACCTTGGCCTCGCGCACCCGGCGCGCGATGAGCTGGGTGACCTGGGAGCCGAAGTCGAGGATGACGATCTTGTCATGCATGGGCTGGGTCCGTGGTCCGTGGTCCGTGGTTCGTGGTCGAAGACATGGCATCTGCCGAATAGGCCTCAACGGCCTCGCCGGTGCGAAGATGAGTGGTCAGAGTGGCAACACGTCGGCCGATGACGTCGAGTCTGGGGAGAATCGCGAGGACCGTGTCGGGTGAAACCATCAGCTGGGCCGCGACCCTCAGGTGGGAATCAAGCTCGTGGGACGATCCGCGAGCGATGTCGAGAAAACGCGCGAAATCCCGGTCAGAACCCCGGCCGAATCCTTCAGCGATGTTCGCTCCGATCGAGAAGACGGCACGGCCGATCTGGTCGCGCAGGCACCAGGGCAGACTGCGGCCGTCCCCCTCGACCCAGCGCAGCAGTTCCACGGCCAACTGCGTCGCCTCCCGCCACACGATCAGCTCGGTATGATGTCGCACCCCACCCATGCTCACCTCACCTCTTCGACCACGGACCACGGACCACGGACCACGCACCCTACTCCGGCCGATAATTCGGCGCTTCCTTGGTGATCGTCACATCGTGCGGATGCGATTCGCGCAGCCCGGCGGCGGTCATCTTGAGCAGCACTGCCGTCTTCTGCAGGGTGGGGATGTCCTTGGCGCCGCAGTAGCCGAGCGACGCCTTGAGCCCGCCGACCATCTGGAAGATGACGACCTGGAGCGGGCCCTTCGAAGGGACCATGCCTTCGATGCCCTCGGCGACCAGCTTGTCGGCGGACTTCTCGCCGCCTTGGAAGTAGCGGTCGGCCGAGCCGCGCTGCATGGCGCCGATCGAGCCCATGCCACGGTATGCCTTGAACTGGCGACCCTGGTAGATGATCGCTTCGCCCGGCGATTCATCGCAGCCCGCGAGCAGCGAGCCGAGCATCACGCAGTCGGCGCCGACCGCGAGCGCCTTGGCGACATCGCCCGAATACTTGATGCCGCCGTCGGCGATGAGTGGGATGCCCGCCTTCTTCGCCGCCTTCGACGCGGCCATGATCGCGCTCATCTGCGGCACGCCGACGCCGGCGACGACGCGGGTGGTGCAGATCGAACCAGGGCCGATGCCGACCTTGATCGCGTCGACGCCGGCCTTGATCAGGTCGGCGGCGGCGCCCTCGGTGGCGATGTTGCCGGCGATGACGTCGATGTCGTGCGCCTTCTTGATCGCCTTGACCGTGTTCATCACGTTCTGCGAATGGCCGTGCGCGCTGTCGACGACGATGACGTCGACACCGGCCGCGACCAACGCATCGACGCGCGCGGGGTCATCAACGCCAACCGCGGCGCCGACGCGCAGGCGACCGCGCTGGTCTTTGCAGGAATTGGGGAAGTGCTCCTGCCGTTCGAGATCCTTGATCGTGATCAGGCCAACCAGGCCGCCCTTGGCATCGGTCAGGATCAGCTTCTCGACCTTGGCCTGATAGAGCATGTCCTTGGCTTCTTGCAGGCCGACCGTCGCGCGCGCGGTGACCAGCTTCGCCGTCATCACCTCGCGGATGGGCACGTCGGGCTTGCGATGGTACTTCAGATCGCGACGGGTGACGATGCCGACCACCTTCTTGCCATCCATGATCGGGATGCCCGAGATGTGGTACTTCTCCATCACCATCTGCGCGTCGCCGACCGTGGCGCTGACCGGGAGGGTCTTGGGATCGGTGATGACGCCGTTCTCGGAGCGCTTGACCTTTTCAACCTCAAGCGCCTGGTCGGCGGCGGTGAGGTTCTTGTGGATGATCCCCAGGCCGCCCATCTGGGCGAGGGCGATCGCCAAGCGGTGCTCGGTGACGGTGTCCATCGCCGAAGACAGGATGGGGATGTTGAGGCGGATGCGCCGGGTCAGTCGGGTGGACACATCGGTGTCCTTGGGCACCACGTCGCTGCGCTGCGGGATGAGCAGCAGGTCGTCGAAGGTCAGCCCTTCGTCGGGCAGAATGGTCGCCATTGGTCCGCTCCCGGGAAAGAAGGCGGGATGGTAGTCCAGGGCGGGGCGAGGCAACCAGGGTCCGCGCCCGCCCGTGACGGCCCCGGTCACGGGCGGGCGCGGCGGTGGAGGTGCGGCGCGGCCAAGCCGCGCTTGGTGCAACCCGGGGTGGACGCGGTGGCGCCTGTGGCGTCAGCACGTACGGTGTCTCGCCCATGCGGCCGGAACTGCGTTATCGTCTGCTGGTTGGCCCGATCATCGCAGGCGCGGTCTTCGGCCTTCTCGCCTGGGATTTCGACTCCGGCCGCCACCTCGGACTGCTCGCCATCTTGGCGATCAGCGTCGCCTTCGGCTGCCGCGAGCTGCAGCGCATGGCGCGCGAAGCGACCGGCCCGGTGCAGATCATGCCGATGGTGGCGATCAGCTACTGCCTGCTGTTCACCGCCTACGTGCGCGGTGACCCCACCGCCAGCGCCTATCTGCGCGAGCACAGCGTCTACCTCATCGACCGTCTCCAGGTCATGCCGCTGACCGAGGTCCTGCTCGCACTCGGCCTGGTGTGGGCGACCCTGATCCAGATGTCCCGCCGCGCGTGGGAACTCTTCTTCACCAACGTCAGCCTGACCATGTTCGGCATGATCTACGTCGGCATCACCGCCAGCCTCATGCTCGGCCTGGCGATGATTCCCGGCACCGCCGGCTATTACGGTGGCGCGGGCGAGGCCGGCGAGGTGGTCTACGCCAACCGCGGCAACCAGCTGCTGCTGCTCTACATCACCAGCTGCAAGCTTGGCGACGTCACCGCCTTCTTCGGCGGCAAGGCGTTCGGCCGCCACAAGATGGCCCCACGCATCAGCCCCGGCAAAACCTGGGAGGGCTTCGCCTGCAGCTTCGTCGGCGCCATCGGCGGCGCCTACCTGCTGGCCTGGGTCTTCACCGGCTGGTGCGACTACGGTCCGTTCAATGCCTGGTGGCAGCCAGCGGTGTGGGGCCTCATCCTCGGCCCGCTCGGCGTGGTCGGCGACCTCGCTGAAAGCTGCATGAAGCGCCAGGCCAGCCGCAAGGACAGCGGCGGCTCGATCCCCGGTTTCGGCGGCTGGCTCGATCTGTTCGACGCGCTCATCTTGGCGGCGCCGGTGGCGTACGTGCTGGCGCTGGTCCTTTAGCCAGCCGATTCGCGCTGCGACCGATCGCCGACCGGATCAGGAAGCCGATCGTCAATCCGGCCACAAGAATGCCCAAGAACGGCCAGGGCGCCCAACGGTGCTCGAGGCCGTGCTGCACCTGCATGCCGAAGAGCGAGGCGATCGCGGTGAGCGGCAGGAACAGGGCGGCAAGCAGGTTGAGGCGATGGCCGGCGCGCGCGAGCGCCTCGCCGCTACGCGCCGCCTCTTCGCCGCGCTTGGCGGTGGTGTAGGAGAGCCTGTGCTCGGCGTCGCCGATCAGCAGCTCGCTGGGCGGTGCAGCGGGGTGCCCTCGCGCAGCACGACGTAATAGTCCTCGGCGTCATCGGCGCTCTGCAGGCGATCCTCGAGCGCATCGATGCGCTTGGCGAATTCTTCGAGATGGCGATGCAGCGCGCCGACCCCGGCCCCGACCGCGCTCGAATCCCACTGGCCGTCGGGCCGGCGCCAGAACAGACGCGCGCGGCGATCGGGATCGCCAGGCTGGGGCGGTTCATGGGCGACGACCAGCAGGTGCCCGTCGTTGTGCATGGCGCGCTGGCGACCGGCGCGCTCGCCGAGGCGGCTGGAGATGATCTCGGGCAACGCCCAGGTGGAGGGTACCAGGCTCTTCATACGCGCGAGTGGATGGTAACGCGGCAGGCTGACCATACGCCCCTCACCGGGCGTCCACGCGATCTTCACGCGCGCAGGCATCGTCAGCCGCTCCATGGCCACCCTCGACGCGTTCCTCGCCGCGCTGCTCCAGTTCTCGGCCCAGGCCGCGCCCTGGCTGGTGCTCGGCTACGTCGGCGCGGGAATCATGCGCGAGTACGTGCCGACCACGGCCCTGGCGCGCTGGTTCAAGGGCGGCGGCATCCTCGCCCACCTGCGCGCCTCGTTCACCGGCGCGCTCCTGCCGATGTGCTCGTGCACCGTCCTCCCCGTCAGCGTCTCGCTGTGGCGCGCCGGCGCCGCGCCGGGCAGCGTGCTCGCCTTCCTGCTCACCGCGCCGGCGATCTCGCCGGTCGCCATCCTCTTGGCGGTGTCACTGCTCGGGCCGTTGTTCGCCGCCTGCTTCCTTGGCTCGGCGCTGCTGATCGCCTTGCTCGCCGGTTTCCTCGGCGACCGCCTGCTGCCCCCGGCCGTGGTCCCGGCGCCGGCCACCGTGGTCGCCGATACACGCAACTGGCGCGTGCGCGGCGCTGCGCCCGCGCACTGGGCGTTCAGCGATCTCGCCCCTGAAGTCAGCCTCGACCTGGTGGTCGGCTTCACCCTCGCCGCCGCCGTGCTGGTGGTCCTGCCGATGGGCTGGGTGGCGTCGTGGCTTGGCCAGCGCGAGTTCGCGACCCTGGTCTACGTGATCCTGATCGGCATCCCGATGTACACCTGCACCGTGCCCTCGCTGCCGGTGGTGCAGAGCCTGCTGCTCGCCGGCATGTCGCCAGGCGCGGGCGTCGTCTTCCTCATCGCCGGACCGGTGACCAACATCGGCGAGCTGATGGTGATGCGTCGCCTGCTGGGCGGGCGCGCCACGGTGCTCTTCGTCGCCGTGCTCGTCGTCGGTTCGCTCGCCGCCGGTCTGGCGGTCGACCACCTCGTCTTCGCCGGCAGCCTGGCCGCGGTCGGAGCGGCGGCACCGATCGCCGGCTGCTGCCTGCCCGCATTCATGCCCGGCGTCGAGCGCGCCGCCGATCCCTACGCCGCGCTGGCGACGATCCCGGCCTGGCACTGGCCCTTCGTCGGCGTGCTGGCGGTGACCATGCTGGTCGGCGTCGCCAAGCGCATCCAACGCTGGCGTGCGCCGCAGGGCGAGAGCTGCCCGCTGCCGGCGGCGACACGGTGAAGAGCGCGGTCACCGTTGGACTGATCGCCATCGCGACGCTGGTCGTCGCCGGCGCCAACTGGTCGGCGTGGCGCGGCCTCGCCGCACCGGCGGCGGTGGTCGCCGCAGCGACCGACCCGGCCTGGGACGGCTTCTCGGCGATCGCCACCGGTCCCGACGGAAACACCTTCCCGGCCGAGCTGAGCGCGCGCGCGGGGACGACGGTGACCCTCACCGGCGTGCTGCTGCCGATCAAACGGCTCGAACACGAGGGACGACTCGAAGGCGCGCTGATCACCCCGCCGAGCCGGTGGGGCTGCTGCGGGCTGAGCTGCGATTCGCGGCCACAGTTGCTGGTCTTCGTCGAGCCGCGCGACCCGCCTGCCGCCCCCGGACGCCAGCGCTTGGCGCGCGTCAGCGGCACCCTCGTGCTGCACGCCGAGACCGGCGCCACCGCGACCTCGCTCACCGGCGCGACCATCGAACTCCTCCCCGATCCCCAGTGATGGTGACCATGCCCCTCTTCGCCCTGCTCGCCCTCCTCACCTTCCTGCCGCAGGCCGCGCATGCGTATGCCGCGTTCGAGGAGATCCGCGTGCCCACGCCCGAGTGGCTGCGCCCGGCGATCGATCCGGCCGAAGGCATCGACGCCGCCTACCGCATCCGGCGCGGGGTCGGCGACACGGTGCTGGTCGAGGTCCGCAACCGATCGCCCCAGCCGCTGGCCCTGCGCGCCCGACTGGCCGGCTATCAGGATCCCGCCTCGGCCGACTTCGAACTGGTGGTGCCCGCCGGTGAGACCGCGGCGGTGACGGTGCGCACCCAGCGTCAGGATCAGGACATCTTCCAGGCGCCGATGACCCTGATCTCGGCCGCGACCGCCGGACGGGCGATGAAGGTGCTTCCACCCAACGTGCCCGGTGCGCCCGGCGAACCACCAGCGTGGACGGCCACCTGCGCGAGCGATGTGGTCGGCTTCGATCCCAGCGCGATCGTCTACCAGATCCGCCCGCTGCCCGAAGGCCTGGTCGAGATCCATCTGCGCAACCGCTCGCGTCAGGCCATCCATGCTGATTTCCGTCTGCTCGGTCATCAGGCCGGCGACGTGCGCAATCCGCGCCTGCACCTGCTCGCCGACCGCATGAGCGAAGTGATCGTGGCGGCCACCGGCAACGAAGCGCATCTCGCCGCGGCGATCCTCGAACTTAGCTCCGTCCGTCTGGGCGACGATCGCGGTCCGCTCCTGGTGGCCCCGAGCGAACCTGCCGTGCGCTTCGCCATGCCAGAAGGCTTCCATCCCCTACCGCACGCCGACAGCGGACTCGCTGGTTGGAATCCGGCCGCCGCCGGCTGGCGCAGCCTCGACCTCGGTGCAGGGCGCACCGCGCTGATCGTGCGCAACCTCAGCCAGCAACCGCTGGCGATCACCCTCGCGGCGGGCGGGGCGACCGCGCCGATCGAGGTGGCGGTCGGCGCTGAGGCCACGGCGACGCTGGCGGTGGCGGCCAGCAACCTGGAGCCGATGGCGCAACGGGTGGCGATCGCCGGCCAGGAAGTCGCCGCGCCGCCGGCGCCGACCGCCGCCAAGCCGCCGCAGGACCACCTCGTGGTCGGTGTGCGCGGCGCGGCGCCGCACTTCAATCCGCGCACCCTCGCCTACGCGGTGACCCGCTCTGGCGATTCCGCCGAAGTCACCTTCGTCAACCTCGGCGCCGCGACCATCACCGCCGACTGGGCGCTGGTGGGCTATCAGGACGCGACCACCACCAACCCACGGCTGACCTTGGCCAGCGGCGCCGCGTTCACCGCGCGCGCGACCCTCGCCCGGCGCGATGCCCGCCTGCCCCTGGCCCGCATCGAGGTCTGGGACGTGCGCGTCGGCGACGACGGTCTGCGCTGATGCCGCGATCCTTGGCGGCCGCCCTGTGCGTTGCCGCCGCCGTCGCAGCCGAGGTCCCGCCCGAACCACCGCGGGTGCGCGCCCTGCGCGGCGATGCCTCCATGCCCGGCAGCGCGGCCTGGCTGCAAGCCACCGCGCCGTGGACAGCCTGGATGCGCGGACGTGACCTGTTCCGCCGCGAGTACCGTCGCCGCGACGGCGCGGGCGAGCCGGCTGACCGGGTGCTGCTCGGCGACGGGCGCACGCCGGAGTTGCGCATGGGGCAGGCGACCTCGTGCATGCTCTGCCACAACGTCCCATTCGGCGATCCGGGCGCCGGCGCGACCATTCTCAAAGACGGCCCGAGCGGGCGCAGCACGCCGCACCTGTTCGGCGCCGGCCTGCTCGAGGCGCTCGCGGCATCGGTCAGCGCGCATCTCCTCGCCACGGTCGATCGCGATGGCGACGGCACCGTCGGCCCCGCTGAAGCCGCGGGCGCGCGCGCGCGAGCCCCCACCGGGGACGGCCGCGAGATCGACTACGGCACCTTCGCCGATGTGGATGGCGACGGCCGGCCCGACCTCGACGAGGCGGTGGCGTGGTGGCCGGTCGATCCCGCTGGACGCCGCCTGCCGGGTACGCGCATCGACGCCGCTAACGCGGTCGGCTACCGCTTTGCCGTGCGCGCCTACGGCTGGGGTGGCGATCCGCCGGCGGCGGCCCGCGCCTCGGCCTCGTTGCGCGCCTTCACCGTCGGCGCGTTCGCCGTGCATGCCGGCCTGCAGGCGGCCGACGGCGACGAATCCGCCGACAGCGGTCGCGCGCGCGATGCGGCGGGGCTCAGCTGCGACGACCCCGATGGCGATGGCGTGGCCGCCGAACTGAGCGCGGGCGACATCGATCTCATCGTCCACTACGTGCGCAACCAGCCGCCCCCGGCCGAGCGGACGACGATGCCTGGCTTCGCCGCTGGGCGGGCGCATTTCACCGCCATCGGGTGCGCTGACTGCCACCAGCCGGACTGGCAGCCGCCGGTGGCGGTGGCGGATCCGCGCTTCGCCACTTTCAGTGTGCGCGATGGCGACCACGGCCTGCGCGGCGCGCTGTCGGTGCCTGGACCAACGCTGGGGCCGATCCGCGGTCTCTACAGCGACCTGCGCAGCCACGACCTCGGCCCGGCCTTCCACCAACTGCGCTTCGACGGCAGCGTCGCCACCCGCTTCCGCACCCCACCGCTGTGGGGCGTGGCGACCAGCGCCCCCTATGGCCACGACGGGGCCAGCCTCGATCTCGACGCCGTCATCCGCCGCCACGGTGGCGATGCCATGACCGCGGCCGCGGGCTATGTCGCCATGTCGAACGCACAGCGCGGGGAATTGCTCGGCTTCCTCAGCGGACTGGTGCTGTTTCCGGTCGACGGCGTTCCCCTCGATGCGGATGGGGATGGCGCGATCGCGACCGGTGAGCGCCTCGCCGCACCCTGGCTGCCCCTGCTGCCCGACCTCGGTCGGGACCTGCCGTGGCAGCGCGATGCGGATGGGGATGGTTTCCCTGATCTCCCCTACGCGCACTGAAGCGTTCCCGGCTTCTCGTCGCTGCCCTCGCGCTGACGCGGCCTCCATCCAAATACAAGAAGCCGGGGCGCGGATGACCGCGCCCCGGCTCGATGTCATCGTCAGCTCGCTTCAGCGGCGGCGCGGGCGACCGAGGAAGAGGCCGAGGGCGCCGAACAGGACCAGCATGCCGATGCCGGATCCGAGACCGCAGCTCTTCTTGTCCTTCTTGGGCCGATTGGCCGCCGGAGCTGCCGCCACCGAGTTGGGCAGGTACATGGCCAACAGCTGACCACCCTGGACCAGTTCGGTATCGAGGCCGTAGTGGGCCTGGTCGTCGAGCAGGAACCAGCCGGTACCGAGGAATTCGCTGGCATCGATGATGCCCGATGCCTCTTCGTCGTTGTTGAACGGCGCGGTCGGCAGCGTGGCCACACCGGCGACCAGGTCGCCGAAGCGCGCGGTGTCGTGCTTGGCGATCAGGGTCAGGGCACCATTGGCGATGGTGTAGGCCCAGATCTTGCCGTTGTGCGCCTGGCCGCCCACGTCCTCTTGCAGCAGGATGCGACCACGACGGTCGATGCACAGGTTGTCGAGCATCTGCACCGCCTCGGTGCCATCGAGCAGCATGGTGATCGTGCCGCCAGTCTCGGGCGACGAGATGCTGGTGAAGCGCACGCGCCATAGGCGGGTCCGGCCCACGGTCGTGCCAGTGCCGGCCTTGACCTGATCGAAGCGGTCCGTGGTGACGAAGTAGAAGTCCGCCGGGTTGAGCGGATCCCAAGCGCCATCCTCGACTCGGCTGAACTGCGTCACGGCGTTGGCGATCGCCTCGGCCTGCAGGGCGGTGCCAGTGTCGGTCAGCAGGTTGGTGGTCGTGTACTGGGCCAGGGTGAAGGCGACCGGGGTCCCCTTCGCCGCACCGAGACCGTAGGGCGCCGTGGTGGCGAGATCCTCGGCCGTCACACCGGCGACCTTGAGGCCGTAGAGCTTGCCGTTGGTCAAGCCAGCCTTCTCGACATCGAGGCCAACCATCGTCTTGGTGCCGACATAGATGTTGAGCTCGCTGGGCTCCAGTCCGCCGACCCGGTCACTATCGTCGCCGCCCATGACGATCGTCTTCATCTGCGCCTTGGGGCAGGCCACCGCGTTTTCCCAGGCGATCCTGCCCAGCTTGGGGAGTTCCCAGCTCTTGCCGGCGTCGGGGCCGGTGGCGACGTGGGCGAACAGGCGACCGCCGGTCGTCTCTTCGCCCGTCAAGTAGATGCGGTTGGTGGTACCGTATGCACCGCTGGCAAGCGCGCTCTGAGCCGGCAGATCGCCCGAGCAGAAGCGGCTGTAGGCGGTGCTCCCGGCCACATAGGCGGTGCCGTTCCAGGTGTTGATGCTGGTGTTGGTCTGGTTGAAGTCCTGGACGTTTTCGACCTGCAGGTTGCTGGTGCGGATGGTCAGCTTGGAGACGAACGATCCGAGGTTGCCGTGCGCGCGGGCGATACCGGCGGTGCTGCCGAGCTCGTGGTTCATGAGCAGGCTGAAGGTGCCGTTGCCGTTGTCGAAGGCGCCGAGGCCGTCGGGGATGCCGACCATGCGGTAGGGCGTGATGCCATCCGGCTTCAGGTTGACCGATTCGCCGACGGTCATCAGGGCCTGGGTCTTCACGCCGCTCGCCACGGGCACGATGTACGGGGTGACGCCCGAGCCGCCGGTGCCGTCCTCGCCACCCGTGCCGCCGACGTTGCTGGGGACGAACATCGCCAGCAGTTGACCGCCCTCGACCAGTTCGGTGTCGCCCGTGGTGGTGTAATGGGTCTGATCGTCCATCAGGTACCAGCCGGTGCCGAGGATGTCGCTGACATCGATGATGCCCGAGGCCTCTTCATCATTGTTGAAGGGAGCGGTGGGCAGCGTCGTCACTCCACCCACCAGGTCGCCGAAGCGCGCCGGATCGTGTTTGGCGACTTCGGTCAAGGTGCCGGTGGCGATCTTGTAGGACCAGATCTTGCCGTTGTGCGCATTGCCGCCGACGTCTTCCTGCAGCATCACGCGTCCCTGACGATCGACACAGATGTTGTCCATCATCTGCGTCGCTTCGGTGCCATCGAGCAGCATGGTGATCGTGCCGCCAGTTTCGGGTGCGGCGATGTCGGTGAAGCGGACGCGCCACAGGCGGCTACGGCCAACCGTCGTTCCCGTTCCAGCCTTGACCTGATCGAACTGGTCGGTGCTGACGAAGTAGAAGTCGGCCGGATTGAGCGGATCCCAGGCTCCGTCTTCGACCCGGCTGAACTGCGTCACGCCGTTGGTGATCGCTTCGGCCTGAAGGGCGGTGCCATCATCCGTGGCCAGGATGGTCGCGGTGTACTGCGCCATGGTGAAGGCGACCGCAGTGCCCTTGGCGGCACCCAGGCCGTACGGCGCCGTGGTGTTGCGATCCTCGACCGGACGACCAGCGACCTTGAGGCCGTAGAGCAGGCCGTTAGTGAGCCCCGCCTTCTCGATATCGAGGCCCGCAGCGAGCTTGGTGCCCACATAGATGTTCAGTTCGCTTGGCGGAGTCTGACCGATGCGACCTGAATCATCGCAGCCCATGACGATCGTCTTGGTCTGCGTTTTGGGACAGGCGACGGCGGTTTCCCACGCGATCCGACCCAGCATGGGCAGCTGCCAGCTCTTGCCGGCGTCCGCTCCGCTCACGACGTGGGCGAAGCAGCGGCCGCCCGTGCCTTCCTCGCCCGCTAGGTAAATGCGGCTCGAGGTACCCAGGGCACCACTCAGGAACGCGCTCGTCGCTGGCAGATCACCCGAGCAGAAGCGGCTGTAGGCCGTGGTTCCCGCGACGTAGGCGGTTCCATTCCAGGTATTGATGCTGGTCGCGGACTGGTTGAAGTCCTGGATGTTCTGCACCCGGAGGGTCGACTTGTTGATCGTCCATTTCGAGACGAACGACCCCACGCTGCCATGCGCCCTGGCGATGCCCGCGGTGCTGCCCAGCTCATGGTTCATGAGCAGGGTGAAGGTACCGTCGCTGTTGTCGAACGCACCAAGACCGTCAGGGATGCCGACCATGCGGTACGGGGTCACGCCGTCTGGCTTGAGGTTCACCGACTCGCCCACGGTCATCAGCGCGCGAGTCTGCACACCGGACGTCGACGGGATGATGTAGGCGGTCGAACCCGAGAGGCCGGTGGCAGAGCCGGCGCCAACCGTGCTCGGCACGAACATCGCCAGCATCTGGCCGCCTTCCGCCAGTTCGGTATCGCCGATGGCGTAGTGCGCCTGATCGTTCATCAGGTACCAGCCAGTGCCGAGGATGTCGCTGGCGTCGATGATACCCGACGCTTCCTCGTCATTGTTGAAAGGCGCCGTCGCCGTCGTGGTCACGCCGCCGATCAGATCGCCGAACTTCGTCGCGTCGTGCTTGGCGACCTGGGTCAAGGCGCCGGTGGCGATGGTGTAGGCCCAGATCTTGCCGTTGTGCGCCTGGCCGCCGACGTCCTCCTGCAGCATGATCCGTCCCTGGCGGTCGATGCAGATATTATCCATCATCTGCACCGCTTCGGTACCGTCGAGCATCATGGTGATCGTGCCGCCGCTCTCGGGCGCGGCGATGTTGGTGAAGCGCACGCGCCACAGGCGGGTGCGGCCCACGGTGGTGCCGGTGCCGACCTTGACCTGGTCGAACTGGTCGGTGCTGACGAAGTAGAAGTCGGCGGGATTGAGCGGATTCCAGGCGCCATCCTCGACGCGGCTGAACTGCATCACGCCATTGGTGATCGCCTCGGCTTGCAGGGCTGTGCCGTCATCGGTCAAGAGGTTGGTGGTGGTGTACTGGGCCATGGTGAAGGCCACCGGGGTACCCTTGGCGGCGCCCACGCCGTACGGCGCCGTGGTGTTGCGGTCTTCGACCGTCTTGCCAGTCACCTTCAGGCCGTAGAGCAGGCCGTTGGTCAGGCCAGCCTTCTCGACATCGAGACCGGTCGCCAGCTTGGTGCCCACGTAGATGTTCAATTCGCTCGGCGGGGTCTGACCGATGCGGCCGGAATCATCGCAGGCCATGACGATGGTCTTGGTCTGCGCGACCGGGCAGGCGACCGCGGTTTCCCAGGCGATGCGCCCCAATCTCGGCAGCTGCCAGCTCTTGCCGGCATCGACGCCACTCGCCACGTGCGCGAAGACGCGGCCGCCAGTGCTTTCCTCGCCGGCCATGTAGATCCGATTGGTGGTACCGAGGCTGCCGCTCGAGAACGCGCTCACCGCCGGCAGATCGCCGGAACAGAAGCGGCTGTAGGCGGTGGTTCCGGCGACATAGGCGGAGCCGTTCCAGGTGAACACGCTGGTGTTGGTCTGGTTGAGATCCTGGATGCCCAGCACCTGCAAGGTGCTCTTGCTGACCGTCCACTTCGAGACGAACGCGCCAAGGCTGCCATGCTGGCGGGCGATGCCGGCCGTGCTACCCAGCTCGTGATTGACCAGCATGGTGAAGGTGCCATCGCCATTGTCGAAGGCCCCCATGCCGTCGGGGAGGCCGACCATGCGGTACGGCGTGACGGTGTCCGGCTTGACGCCGGTGGTGTCGCCCACGGTGAGCAGCGTGCGGGTCTGGACGCCGCTGGCGACCGCCTGCAGGTACGGCGACTGCGCCGCGACCGTCACCGTCAGCGTGGCCGACGCGGACGTTGACGCGGTCAGATCGATCTCGGCGATCTCGTTGTGGTCGGTCACGCCAGTCGAGCTGGCCTTGGCGGCCAGGGCGTAGTTCACTGAGCCATTGCCGATGCCAAAGTCGTCATCGTTGGCGATGGCGATGCGGGTCGCGACCTCGGCCGCGCCGACGCCGGTGGTGGCGAGCACTGCCAAGCCTTCGATCTTGTCGTGGTTGTAGCCGGCCCCGATCAGGGTGATCAGGTCGGCGCGCTCGACCTTGGTCACGGCGACGACCGGCGCGGCGGCCAGGCCGTCCTCGGTGCGCAGTTCGGAGAGCACGGTGACCGCCGCGGCGGTGTCCATCGACTCGGTGAACTTCTCGAGGGTGTCGACGGTGGCGACCGTCGACGAGCGGGTGTACAACCGGCCGGTGACGCGATCGGCGGCGTCGCTGATGTCAGTGGCCGCGCTCAGGTCGATCTCGTAGATCTTCTTGATCGTGCTGCCGTTGGTGGCGAAGGCATCATCGCGTTCGATGACCAGGAACTTGGTCTCGTTGATGCAGGCGATCTCGCTCAGGCGCAGACCAGCGGCCGCGTTGGCAAGGGGATCGGTCAGCAGGTAGACGTACTGCTGGCTGACGCCGGTGGCAGGATCGTAGACCACGATGCGCACCGTCGGGGTGCGGTTGTTGACACTGTTGCTGTGCGGGGTTCCGGCTGCGCTGTTGCGCAGGGCGTTCTGCATCAGGCCGACCAGCTTGCCGCTCGGCGTCTTGCACAGGCCTTCCATGCCGCGGTTGGGGCGGCGACGGGCGAACACCTTGGGCAGGCTGTGGCCGAGGCTGTTGACGGCGAGCGGCGAGACGCGTTCCTGCTCGACGCCGCTGGCGTTGAACTTGACCACGAACGGGCCGTACTCGTCGCAGATCCAGAAGTCGGTGCCGATGATCGCCATGCCTTCGGTATCGAGACCGAACGTGTCCTGGCCGGCGACGGCGCCGACGCCGGTATCCGGGGTGTAGGTCACATTGGCGCCGGTGGTGTCCTTGGCGGTCTCGCTGGTGCTGTTGGCGGGATTGGGCAGACCACTGATCGCCGTGGTGCCATCGGGCCGGGTCAGCAGAACCGTCGAGACTAGGGCGAAGCTGCCATCCGACTGGCGCGCGAAGCGGCCGATGCGCGGCTGGTAGGTGGGAATCGGGAACACCTTCTCGGTCGATGTGGCGCCGTCGATGTTCGGACCGCGATCGGTGAGGAGATAGTATTCGTCGGCGTTGATCGGCACCAGGGCCGAGCCGTAGCCGCTGTCGTGGATCAGGGTGTTATTTGACTGGCCGAGCACGCCGCGGCGCACGGTGCCGTGGCGACGGCCATCGCCGATCGTGTAGCCGATGGTGGCGCTGCCGGAGAAGCCGACGGCCGGCCGGTAGAGGATGCGCGTGCCGACGATCGCCGCCGTGCCGCTCGACGGCGTACCGAGTGCGGTGATGCCGATATCGGTGCCGCTGTCATTGCCCAGGACGCTGACTAGCGTCGCGGCATTGGCCGAGGCCGTGGCGGCATCGTCGGTGGCGGTGGCGGCGACAGCGTGACTGCACGCGACCGCAAGCAGGGCGGTGACCAAGGGAATGCGCATGAGGGGACTCCGGGAGGTTGAGGCCCGGATACTCGATGAGCGTATGAACGAAAGATGAAGCGGTAGCCATGAGGAGACCAGCCTCGGAAGAAGAACCTCGGCCTCTTCCTCACGCGCGCTTTATAGCAGGGGCAGCGTTACGCCGAGGCGAACGATCGGGGGAGGATCACACTGAGAGCCTGCCCGCGCTCATCACACCGGCCCCACGCCCAACTGGTGCAATCGCTCCGGCGGCCGAAGGAGAAGCCCCTTGAAGCGAAGCACGAAATGGGGGCGGCGGGGACAGCGGTTTCCAGTGCTCCGACGAGTCAGCCAACCCGGACTTGGCTCCTAGGGCGCTGGAGCGGCGCAGCTCGCTCCGCGATGGAGTTGGCCGGGGAC
>Ga0163148_10001672_pt1 | contig 28426 bp, 21 predicted proteins | sample OliLakLV19MP7P2_FD_148606 | JGI IMG/M metagenome (GOLD analysis project Ga0163148, IMG submission 148606) | Freshwater microbial mat bacterial communities from Lake Vanda, McMurdo Dry Valleys, Antarctica- Oligotrophic Lake LV.19.MP7.P2 | ecosystem: Environmental > Aquatic > Freshwater > Lake >... | reverse complement strand
ATCTAAAAATTACAACTTCTCTAAAAGCAGTGACTGTCTGTTTTACAGATCTCGAAGGTCGTTTTCACATGCTGGATTACGACAAGAAATTTCTTTTAGATTCATATGACAATCTTACATTCGATGGATCATCTATCCGAGGCTTTAGTGCTGTTCGAGAATCAGATCTTCGCTTAGTAATTGATTGGGGATCTTTTCGCTGGATGCCTAGCGATGTGTTTGGTCCAGGAAAGGTAATTATTTTTGGATTAATTAAAGATAAAGACGGAACGAATTATCAATCAGATCTTCGTGGTCGACTTCGGGATCTTACAAATACACTTTGGGACAAACAAAAAATGGTTGCCAACATCGCGGTGGAAATCGAGGGCTTCCTATTTGAAGGAGTCGATGTTGAGCAGAACTTTACTTCACGTAAAGGATTTCAATTCGTTTCTGGTGGCGGATATTACCACTCGTTACCCAAAGATAAACTCCGTCTTTTTATCGATGCATTCGCAGAAGCTCAGCGCGCAATGGGATTTGAAAATGAAAAAGATCATCCTGAAGTTGCCCCGTCACAGTTTGAACTAAATTATAAATTTACCGATGCTGCAATTGCAGCTGATCAAATTCAGCTCTACAAACTTCTGGCGCGTCAAATTGCAAATAGTATGGGACTTACTGCTTGTTTTTTACCTAAACCTGTTGCGGGAATTAATGGCAGCGGTATGCATGCAAATATCTCTATTTCAAAAAACAGTAAAAATATTTTCTATGAGACAAAGGGTCAAGATGGACTTTCAGAATTTGCTTGGAATTTCGTTGATAGACTTTTGAACAATGCCAATGAAACTTGTTTGGTGATGAATTCAAGCGTGAATGCTTATCGACGACTAGATCCTCACTTTGAAGCACCGAATCAAATTAAATCATCTGCTGTTGATAGAACTTCAATGATTAGAATTCCTTTAGGTAATGAAAAATCTGCTCGAGTAGAAGTTAGAACCGTTGCTCCAGACTCAAATCCATATCTGCTTTTTTACACCCTTATTAAAACAGGAATGGAAGGACCAATCACAGAAGCCTTGGATTCTGAAAGTCGTCGTTCACGCACAAGATTTCTACCATCAAACATATACGACGCAATCAGACATATGAAGGGAAGTGAGTACGTTCGAAGTATTCTAGGAGAAGAAGTGTTTGAGAAATATCTTGAATTAAAACAAGTTGTGGCAGATCGATGCCCTAAAGATCTTGGCACAATGGTTAAAACCGAAGAAATTCTTTTTCACCACGAAGTAACAAATCAACATATTTGGAAAAGATTTTAGAATTTTTTAAGAATTTCTTATCACAGAGTATCAAGGGCCTGTTGCAAAACTCTCTCCTACTGCGAAAACCGATCTTTGGCCTACGACATCGTCAGTCTTCGAGAGAAAAGCCTCAACATATCCAGAGAATAGGCTAGAGGTTTTTCTCTCTCGACTTCCTTGTCTCGGCACAAATCTCACTTTTCTCGTTACGGAGATAGTTTTGCAACAGGCCCATCAACAGAAAAGTATTCGGAAATTACTTATTGGGATAACTCTAGAGAAAAAATGCTACTCTGTGGTAAAAATCTTGGATATTACTTATCGGAGGATAAGTTAGCTAGTTTTCTCAATCTACCTTCATGAAGGTTTAAGAAAGCTTTTGGATTTTTAGATTTTAATCGATTAAATTCTGATTGAGCAAGAATCATATTGTCTGTTTTTGCCAACACTTCAATCAATAATCCGCGACACTCAATTCCTTGCACCGTAAAATCATCACATGGTGAAGTTTCTTGAATAAGTCTTGCTGGATTCAAAGGTAATAAATAAAAATTATATTCCATGAATAATTGTAATGTTTGTTTTGATTGAGCAATATCTTTGGATAAATTAGTTGACTGCTTTGGCTCAGCAAGAGCCTTTACAATTCTAGCTTCTGGATCAATCAAAGCTTGCCATTTCTCAAGTTCCCCGTTGACGGCAAGAGTCATCAAAATTCTTCTACATTCTTTATTTAAGCTTCTCCAGTTTGGCAAAGGAGTCTCTAAATTAGAAACGCAGAGTCCCTTACCTAAGGTCAAAATACTATTATTTTTACCGTATTTTTTTAACCACATTCCTAAGAGAAGATTTTTTTGGGCACGCAATGCAGATGCATAGTTAAAATCTTTATTTAAAAACTCCATGATGGAGCTAGAAATTCCAAAAAAATGATCTTTACCAGCTCTAAATGCAAGAACTGGAAATTCTAGTGAATGGTATCCAAATGGCTGAAAAAGTTCGCGCGGTAAAGGTAATTCCAGACTTAAGAGCTCTTCAACCGAAGAAATATTTATTCCCGATAAATCTTCTCTTAATAGTGCATTATCGAGTCGAGACATCATGTTATCGAGGGAAGCAATTGCCATATTTTCTTCACTTCCCAAAAGAACCATATCAGCACCAAATTCAAATAATCTTGCAAAAGGGAAAGATTTTATAAAATTATTTACAACTATACCTAAAGTTTCCTGATCCATATCGTAGGTATGAAACCACTGGGCATAAATACCACCATTAACAAGTTTACTCCTACCAAGATCGTAAAATTCTCTTGTGTAAACTCTTTCTACACCAGTAACCCAAGGATTACTTGGTTCGGAAACAATCAAATCATATTGATCGGAATTTGCACCTAGAGTTCTATAAGCATCTCCCATGTGCCATTTTAACTTAGGACTTTTTGAAGCATTGTAATTTGCAAAATCAAAATATTCTGCAAACTTTCTTACAAACGGCGAAATTTCCATACAATCAATTTCAGAGATATCTGGATACAAACTTAAACTGCCAATTGTTATTCCTGTGCCATAACCAATAACTGCCACTTTGCCAGTATTCGCTTTTCTAAAAAGAGCCGGTAAATGACCCAGTAAACGGGTAGTGACAAGATCTCCACCCATTGTTGAGCCATCTGGCTTTCCATTTACATATATAGTTCTAGATAAGTTAGAATCGGTAGCATTTGCAGGATTACTTGGGGATTTTATCTCAACTACTGATACAGATGTATTTGGATCGTCTTTATGAGCCAATAAAGTGTGTCGATTAAGAATAGTTTTATAAAAAACATCCGCGCCTTGATATGAATATGGTTTTGACTGTCTCATTCTGGCACTGCCCAGAGAAAAATATTCTTTTTGCCAAGCAGCGGGTATAGTTAAAATAAAAACAATAACTGAAAATGTTGCAATTACGAAATTTGATTTTGAAAGTTTAAAAGTACCGAAAGGTAAACTTGCCAGGACCGTCAAATAGGTAAGTACTATCGATACCCTAAATAAAACATCCAGATCGAAATAATACAGAGCTACGTAGCCACCAAGTACGGCTCCAAGAACACATCCGATTGTGTTAATTCCATATACTTTTCCAACAACGCTACCAAGATTTCCCATTTGCTCTCTTAGTGTTGCAAAAACCAAAGGTAAGGTTCTGCCTATTGCACCGATTGGAATTATCAAAATTAAGCTAAGGAGAATAAATAAAGTAATATGAAAGATGTAAAAGTTCGGACTTGCAGCTGAAAAGAGCGTGCGTACAACGTGTACTCCATATGGCCAATATGGAATTAAAAAATATAGTCCGCCATAAAGAAATAGAATTATATTCTGATTAATGAAAAGCGAGCGTCTAGCATTCTGAGTATTTCCAGCATAATAAGAGCCAACAGCAAGCATCAAAACAAAACTCGATACCACCATTGAAAATGAATACTCAGAGGCACCTGCTGAAATTCCAAATATTCTAACGATTACTGATTGTATCGAGATTGAATAAAAACCGCTTAAAAATGCAATTATCAAAGCTCTACTAAATTTAATTAAGGAGATCTTATCTTTTGAAATATTCAAATCAACTCTATCTGAGATACTGGCTGACGAGCTTGACTTAGAGAGTAAGATCAAAATTAACCCAACGACTATATTGATAACAGAAGTACCAATAACTGTTGGGGGTAATCCAAGATTTGGTAAAAGAATAAATCCAGCAAGGAGTGCTCCTAAAAATGCGCCACCAGTATTAACTGCATAAAGCCTTGCGTGAAATTTTGCCGAATCATTTAAATCTTTTGATAGGCCTTGAGTGAGAAGAGGTAAGGTTCCGCCCATTAAAATAGTAGGAACGCCAATTAAGGCTATACATAAACCAAGATCAAATAATAAAGCAGTACTGTGACTAATTTTTACGAAATCCCAAACAATCCCATATAACTTAGGAAATAATATTGCCCAGGCACCGATACCTATTTCGGTGTAGCCGCATATCTTGATTAATTGAGAAGGATTTAAGTTTTTGCTGATTCTACCAAAAAGATAGTAGCCAACAGAAAGACCACCTAAAAAAACTGCCAAAACTAAACAGATAGATCTAGCTTCACTACCTACAATATTTGCAAGGTATCTCTGCCAGGAAACTTCGTAAATTAATCCAGCAGCGCCAGTAAAAAAAGTGACAAATAATACGAAGGCTCTATTCATTGATTCCCTTAAAAAGAATGTTGAACACCAAATATAACACTAAAATCCGCCGTTCCCTTTGAAGGATACGGATTCTCTCTTAATAAAAATTCAAAAATATTTTTTGGAGTAATTTCATACTTTAATCCTGTGTCGAGATATATTGCATATTCAGGAAACATCTGAATACTTTCCATAAGATCCGATGCAATATATGTGGCTACATTGAAAGAGAGCTTTTCCGAAAATTCATATTCAACTCCTAAAAAACCCTCAAAATGATGCCTTTTATATTCAATATTTCTCAAAAAAGTATCAGCGTAATATAAGTAAGCTCCGCCCCAATAGAAACTCCAGGGCATATACGATTTGGATCCTATGACTCCAAGGGTAATATCAACCGAGTCCTGTCCATAACTCTCTTCTGTTGCAGTCGGTAATCGAATTTCAGACAAAATTGACCAGGCTGGTTTTTGTATATTCCCACTCGTGAGTAAATATTTGGCACTTAAGGTAAGATCTCCTATCTCACTCCCTGTTTTGTTGAGACCGAAAGCTGAATCATCTTTGTTCAAGCCATAAATTCCAAATTTATTTTTAGGTTTGCCTCTTCTCTCTCCCCGAGGGAAACCTAATTTTTTGTGAAACTCATCTACAAAGGAATCTAGGTTTCCGCCTCCGCGCCAGACAAGTGGAATATTTGCTCCCAATTCTAAATTATCAAAAATTGAGTAGCGATAATTTATATTTGCAATTCTATATTCGCCATCAATCCTATATTTCTTTTTCACTAAAATATAATTATTTGAGATCGCATAAGTAAATCTTAACGAGCTCTCCCCTTTGGGTTTAACTTCAGGACTCATTGGTCGAAAAGAATTATGATTAAGAGCAAGGGGAAACTGATTGTCAATCTCTACAAACCCTCGACCCCAATTCTTGACTAGATCGTTAGCAATTGCAGATTGTGTAACAATACTTGTGAGCACTGAAAAAAATAAAAAAGTTAAGCAAGATCTCATGACCATTTACATAGCGTTTAAGTTATATTTGAGATAGGGATACTTAATGAAGTTTCAAGAATCAGCACCTAAAAACCATGTTCTTTGTGTAGATTTAGATGGCACGCTGATTAAATCGGATATGCTACTTGAGACTTTTCTGCTTTTAGCTTTTAAGAGCCCTTTAAAACTAGTTCTAATACCTTTTTGGTTGCTAAAAGGTCGTGCTTATTTAAAAAAGAAAATCGCCAATTTGATTACTTTCGATCCAGCCGTACTTCCTTATAATAAAACCTTCTTTGACTTTCTAAAACAAAAGCATGCCTCTGGTAGTAAAATTATATTGACCACTGCCAGTGATCAATCTATCGCAGACTCCATTGCTATACATCTTGGTATATTTGATCAAGTAATTGGTAGTAATGGAGCAATAAATAGAATCGGTTCTAAAAAACTCTCTATAATAAAAGAGCACTATGATACATTTGATTATGCAGGCAATGAGATCCGAGATTTAAAGCTGTGGAGAGAAGCTAAAAATTCTATTATTGTTTCAAATAAGCCATGGTTAGTTAATCGGCTAAAAAAGATAATAAAATTTTCTAATGAGTTTGTCGAGGAGAGTAATTTGATCAAGAACGTATTAAAAGCCCTACGAGTCCATCAATGGGTTAAAAATCTATTGTTGCTTTTACCACTATTTTTAGCCCATAAGTTTCAAGACTACTCAGCGATTCTTGATTCCGGTTTTGCTTTTTTTTCATTCTGCTTTTGTGCTTCGGCTTTTTATATTTTTAATGATCTTTCAGATCTAAATTCTGATCGACAACATCCAACAAAAAAAAATCGTCCATTTGCTTCGGGAGATCTTTCCATTGGCACTGGGATCATGATGGTACCAATTTTATTGGGCATCAGTATTCTTTTAGCTCTAAAATTACCAGGTCAATTTTTTAATGCTCTGATCATTTATGCAATTCTGACTGGGCTTTATTCCTCATATTTTAAAAAAATCGTAGTACTCGATGTTGTTATCTTATCTTCCTTCTATACGATCCGTCTCTTTGCTGGAGCCTTGGCAGTCAATGTTCAGATCTCTCAGTGGCTTTTAGCATTTTCAATGTTTATGTTTCTCTCCTTAGCATTTGCGAAAAGATTTTCTGAACTTTATGCAATGCGAGAGAGAAAACAATCAGAAGCCAAGGGTAGGGGATATGTTTCTGTTGATCTAGAACAAGTCTCTCAATTGGGATCCGCTTCTGGATACATTTCAGTACTAGTTATGGTCCTTTATGTTAACAGCTCTGAAGTAACAGCACTTTATTCTTCACCAAAACTCCTATGGCTTATTTGTCCACTCCTTCTGTATTGGATTGGGAGAGTTTTGGATCCTTGCTCATAGAGGAAGCTTGCATGAAGATCCGATCATATTTGCCCTTAAAGACAAGGCTAGTTATATAGTAGGGATACTGGCAATCTCGATTACTCTTTTTGCAATATAGTAAAAAAATGACACTTCACTCTTGGGGACGATATCCAAAATCAACCTGTAAAGATCTGACTTACTTTCAGTGGCCATTTGAAACTTTACCTAAGAATAAAGACACTAAGTTTCTAGCATATGGTCAGGGTCGAAGTTACGGTGATGTTTGTCTTAATAATGATGGGACTCTGATCTCTACTCAACATCTTAATCGCTTGATCTCCTTTGATGATATTTCAGGAATTTTAAAATGCGAATCTGGTGTTAGCTTAGCAGAAATCTTAATGTTTTCAGTTCCCAGGGGTTGGTTTGTACCGGTAACTCCAGGTACAAAATTTGTCTCGCTAGGCGGAGCAATTGCAAATGATGTACATGGTAAGAATCATCATGTTGCAGGAAATTTTGGCAAACACATTACAAAATTTGAGTTATTACGGTCCGACGGCACTAGGTTAATTTGTTCTGAAACAGAGAATAGGGAATTTTTTACTTCAACCATTGCTGGTTTGGGACTTACTGGGCTTATTACATGGGCAGAAGTTAAATTGAAAAAAATAACTGGGCCTTTCATCGATCAAGATTCGATTAAATTTTCTTCTTTAGATGAATTTTTTGAGATTTCTAGATCCTCTGATAATGGCTTCGAATATACTGTTGCTTGGCTTGATTGCGTGGCTTCGGGAGCAAATTTTGGACGTGGAATCTTTATGAGAGGTAACCACTCAAATAAATCTGGCGCTGAGAAAGATGCATATCGCTCAGCCAAACTAACTGTTCCGATTGATTTTCCAAGCTTTGCTTTAAATAATTTAACGGTTACTGCCTTTAATTATTGTTACTACAACAAACAGTCTAGAAAAGAAGTTTCAAATACAATTCATTATAATCCTTTTTTCTATCCTTTAGATTCAATAAATAACTGGAATAAGATTTACGGCAAAGAGGGATTTCTGCAATTTCAATGTGTAATTCCAAAAAGTGATGGTATTTCTGCAATTAAAAAAATATTAAATGAAATTGTACTTTCAAAATCAGCTTCTTTTCTGGCCGTTTTAAAGGAATTCGCTGCTATTGAATCATTAGGAATGCTTTCTTTTCCAAGGCCTGGAATTACTCTTTGTTTAGATTTTTCCTTTAAGGGAAAAGAAACACTAAAACTCTTTAGAAAGCTGCATCAAATTGTTTTTGAAAATGGTGGAGCGATATATCCAGCTAAAGATGCTTGCATGAGCAGAGAAGAATTTGAACAGTCTTATCCAAGATTTTTTGAATTTAAAAAGTTTATCGATCCAAAATTTAGCTCTGATTTTTCAAGACGAGTCGGATTAACAACATAATATTTGAGGAAAAATATGTCTAATAAGATCCTTGTATTTGGAGCAACTTCCGCCATAGCAGTTGAAGCTGCAAAAATTTGGGCTCAACGCGGAGCTGAATTCTTTCTTGTTGCTCGCTCTAAAGAAAAGCTAGAAATAATTGCTTCAGACTTAAGAACTCGTGGAGCCAAATCAACTTACCTGCAAGTTATGGATCTTTCTGATAAATCAAGACACATAGAATTATTTCAAAATATTTCATCCCAGTTGGCGGATTTTGACACGGTTCTAATTGCTTATGGAACTTTGGGGGATCAAAAACGAGCCGAAGAGGCTTTTGAGGAAACCGAAAAAGAGTTAAATAATAATTTTCTCTCCGTTGTTTCCTTGTTAACCAGATTAGCAAATATTTTTGAAAAACGAGGGTCAGGATCACTGGCGGTAATTACTTCGGTTGCCGGAGATCGCGGCCGTAAGAGTAACTATGTTTATGGTACTGCCAAAGGGGCACTTTCCATATTTCTTTCAGGATTAAGAAATAGATTGGGTAAAACTGGAGTGGTAGTTTTAGATATTAAGCCAGGATTCACAGATACTCCAATGACAGCAAATATTAAAAAGGGACCCTTGTTTGTTAGTGCGTCAATAGTGGGTCAAGGAATTGTAAACGCTATCGATAAAAAGAAAGAGATAGTTTATCTGCCTTGGTTTTGGGAAATTATCATGATGATAATTCGAAATATTCCTGAGAAGATTTTTAAAAAGCTCAGTTTGTAATAGAAATTATTCCTTATTTTTTACTAAGATATCAGGATTAAATTAGATCTTATTTATTAACTAACCTTTTGATCGAAATCGAATTAGAAACATCCCCTTGATCTACCAATAACCATTTACGTCCAAGTCTTTTGGCTACAGCACCAGTTGTTCCCGAGCCTGCAAAAAAATCAGCAACTACATCGTCCTTCTTTGTTGAAGCTAGAATAATTCTCTCTAGAAGTACTTCCGGTTTTTGAGTAGGATAGTTAAGCCTTTCGGGTTGATTACCTCTAAGGGCAGGAATCTCCCATACATCTCTCATGCCAACTAAGTTATAAATTCCAGCCTCGTCCTCTTTAAGATCAATATTTTTAAAACCGTACTTATGAGAAAGGTATGATTTTTCTCTTTGAGGATTCCAAGTAGCTTTTTTATGGTTTTTTGTAACAAAATGAATCGTATCGTGTTTCTTAGCAAAGCCTAATCCTTTCGGCATACCTCCAGTCTTGTAGAACCAAATAATCTCATTGATGTAATTTTTTTCACCAAAGACCTCTTCTAATAAAATTCTTAAATGAGCAGAGGTTCTGTAATCACAATGAAGATATAGAGAACCAGATTCGGAAAGAAGTTCTCGCATTAAAAACAATCTTTCCCTCATAAAAACAAGATAGTTTTCAATACTACCACCCCATTTATCTTGGTAAGCGATCTCCTTAACCTTTGGTTGTTTCTGGTATTTATATTTGTCTGAAGTATAAAAATCTTTTTGAGTAAAAAATGGAGGATCAATATAAATCAACTCAATTTTTTCTTTTAATTCTTGATGGAAAGATTTTAAGAAATCTAGATTTTCTGACTTAACTAAAGTGCCACCTGTAAGCTCTATTTCGGACAAAAGCTTTAATTTTTCTTTTCTAGCACTCATCTATTACAATCCTTAAACAATCCTAACAACTTACTAACACGGAATTCTTCTCTTTTCCTGGAATAAAGGCAAACACTTAAGTATAGTACACAATAACAACCATCAATTAATAAACATCTTATGCAACACCATATCCTTGTAATTGAAGACGATGAAGATATTCAAGAATTGTTACGCTATAACCTAGGAACTGAAGGATATAAAGTTTCAGCTGTAGGTAACGGACCTGATGGTTTAAAACGAGCCAAAGAGTTACTTCCTGATTTAATTATTTTGGATCGTATGCTTCCCGGAATGGAAGGATTAGATGTTTGTAAAAATCTCAAGAACCTTTCCGAAACTTCTACTATTCCAGTAATTATGCTCACCGCTAAAGGTGAAGATTCTGACGTAGTTGCTGGACTAGAGCTCGGAGCAGATGACTATCTTACAAAACCATTTAGTCCAAAGATTTTGATCGCAAGAGTTCGAAACTTATTAAGAAGAACGAAACAACCCGCATCAGATATTATAAGTAGAGATTCAATCTCAATTAATCTTAAAAAATATGAAGTTAGAATTCAAAATGACTTAGTAAAACTGACTTCTACCGAATTTAAAATATTACACCTCTTAGTTAACCGTCCAGGTTGGGTTTTTAGTAGAGATCAAATAGTTGATTCAGTCCACGGTGACAATTATGCTGTTACGGATAGATCCGTCGATGTACAGATTACTGGCTTAAGAAAGAAACTCGGAGTTGCTTCGGATTTAATCGAAACAATTCGAGGTGTCGGCTATAGGTTTCGCGAAAGCGATCAAAAAAGCATATAGTCATTGTCATGTCGAAAAAACCGCTCTTTTGGCAAATTTATTTTCCTTACCTTTCACTGCTACTGATCTTTATTGTCTATCTATTCTTACCATTTCACCTGGGATTATCTGTTATTTCTGGATTCATTATAATCACTTCTATCCTTTTATACTTTCATACTAAAAACATCACAGAGTCCATAAATCACCTAAGACAGGGTGCTAGAAAGCTATCTAAGGGGGATTTTGATATTCGCCTCGCAGAATGCGGAATCGACGAACTAGATCATCTAGCACATGCTATGAACTTGATGGCCCAACGCTTAGATGAAAAAATCAAAGACATTACAAAACACGAGAGGGAAAAAGATGCGATTCTATCTGGCATTAGTGAGGGTTTAATTGCCATTGATGCCAATCAAAGAATTCTTGAGATTAATAAAGCTGCTTCTCAACTCTTTGGAATATCTCCAGATACCTCTAAGGGAAAACTTATTCCTGAAGTAATCAGAAGTTTCGAACTTCAAGAATTGATGAAAGAAACATTATCTATAAAAGGCTCATTATCTGAAGAGGTTATTCTTCATAACGAAGATGACAAAAAAACATACCTCCAAGTTTATGGCAATATTTTAGAAACTGAAAAGAAAGAAACGATCGGAGCAGTATTTGTATTATCTGACATTACTAGAATTAGAAGACTAGAGAACATTAGAAAAGATTTTGTCGCAAATGTTTCTCATGAATTAAAAACTCCAGTAACTTCTATTAAAGGTTTCGTAGAGACCCTACAAAATGGAGCAATTAGATCTCCAGAAGATGCCTCAAAATTTTTAGGAATTATAGAAAAACACACCAATCGACTAACTAATATAATTAACGATCTTCTTACATTAGCTAGACTAGAGGAGTATGAAGAGAGAAAACTGGCACCAATTAACAAAGAAACTATTTCAGCAAAAGAGACTATTTCAAATGTAATTGATGTTTGCGAGATGACAGCGAAAGAGAAACAAATTGAAGTTTCAATTTCATGTATGGAACAAATTTCCTTTTCAGCTCACAGATCTTTAATCGAACAAGCTTTGATAAACCTCCTTTCAAATGCCATAAAATATAGCGAACCCAAAACTACAGTTGAACTAACCTGCCTTAAGCAAGCTTCTAAAATCATATTTTCCGTGAAAGACCAAGGGCCTGGGATTCCGGACGAACATCTAGAAAGAGTATTTGAAAGATTTTATCGAGTTGATAAAGCTCGCAGTAGATCAGAGGGCGGAACCGGATTGGGATTGGCTATCGTGAAACATATAGCCAAAGTTCATGGTGGAGAGGTAGCTGTTATAAGTGAGATTGGAAAAGGAAGTGCTTTTTCAATTTCTATCCCAATTTAACAAACAACTCTTTGAATTAATTGGAAAGTAATCACTCCCTAACAGAATCCTAACAATTTAAAGCCATTCTCATTGGTAATATATATGCTGAAAAGCCTTCGATTGGAACTCATAACGAAGGTGTGGAAGCAAAACAACAAATAGCAAGTGACTTAAAAAAGTGAATCTTTAGTCAAGAAAATATATTTTGTACTTATATTGAAGAATAAATATCTGCTTTTTGTCACTAGCTTTAGCAAAAAAGGAAAAATAAAATGAAAAATACTCTAGCTCTAAAAATATTAGGATTGAGTGCACTTTTTGCAATCAATGTTTCAGCTGCCGTGCCGGGCAATCTATCAGGATTAATTAAGATTGATGGCTCAAGCACCGTTTATCCAATCACAGAAGCTGTATCTGAAGAATTTGGGAAAAATAATCCAGGAGTTAAAATTACCGTAGGTATTGCTGGAAGTGGTGGTGGATTCAAAAAGTTTTGTGCAGGAGAAATTGATATTTCTAATGCTTCACGTCCAATTAAAGCTTCTGAAATAGAGCTTTGCAAAACAAACAAGATAGAATATGTCGAGCTTCCTGTCGCATATGACGCGTTGTCAGTTGTTGTAAATCCTAAAAATACTTGGGCTACTTCAATAACAGTTGCTGAGTTAAAAAAACTTTGGGAACCAGAAGCACAAAATAAAATAACTACCTGGAATCAAATTCGCCCAGAATGGCCAAATCAAGCAATTAAACTTTTCGGAGCTGGGGTTGATTCTGGTACCTATGATTATTTTACTGAAGCTGTGGTCGGCAAAGAACATTCAAGTCGGGGTGATTTTACTTCAAGTGAAGATGACAATGTGCTCGTTCAAGGTGTTGCCAATGATAGAAATGGGCTTGGGTTTTTTGGTTTGGCATACTACATGGAGAACAAAAATAAACTAAAAGTTCTCTCAATTGACGATCTGAATGCCTCAAATGGTAATGGGCCTCAAACACCTTCGCTTGCAACTGTTACTGATGGAACTTATCAGCCACTAGCTCGACCACTTTTCATCTATATTAGAAAAGACTCGATGAAAAAAACAGAAGTTCAAGAATATGCTAAGTTTTACATAAATAACGCAAAAGAATTGACGACTCAGGTTGGCTACGTACCACTTCAAGATGCAGTTTATTCACTTGCCATGAAAAAGTTTGATAAAGGAATTACTGGTTCGTCCTTTATAGGAGGATCTCAGGTAGGTGTGAAACTCGAAAGCCTGCTAGCAAAAGAAGTAGGTTAATGCTTTAAGTAATCATTGATAAAAACAAAGTCCCGATTCTAGTGCCGCATCCGATAAGTTTTTTTACCTAGGAAGTTCTCTTGCGGCACTAGAATTCTCCGAAGGGGAACAATAATAGCGAAGTGTTTCGTCCAAATAAAATGGGCAAAATCGTGGATTTTTAAGAAAGTTAATTGCTACACAATAGACTAAGGTAGCATTCTAGATGAAACAATTTACTGGACGAAGCACTAATGAAAGATTCGGGACTTTTATTCTGTTCTTAAAAAATCATGAGTTTACTCACAAGGCAAACTAAAGAAAAAATAGTTCATTTTATTTTTTTTCTTTGTGGAACTGTCTCTATAATAACAACAATTGGCATCGTGTTGGTCTTAGCAAGCGAGAGCCTCAACTTTTTTAGCCAAGTCTCTCTATTTGACTTTCTGACAGATACTCAATGGACACCTCTCTTTGCCGATAAGCATTTTGGTATATGGCCACTTATTTCTGGTACATTTCTAACAGCTGCAATCGCAGTGGCCATTGCCTTACCGACTGGATTGGTAGTTGCAATTTATTTAAGCGAGTTTGCTAATGAAAAGGTTCGAAGATCTTTAAAACCATTGTTAGAGATACTTGCTGGAGTGCCTACGATTATTTATGGATACTTTGCTTTACTAGTCTTAACGCCACTTCTTCAGACTTTTATTCCTGAACTTTCTGGATTTAACGCACTTAGTCCTGGCTTAGTGATGGGGATAATGATTTTACCAATGGTGGCCTCACTGAGCGAAGATGCTCTCTATTCCGTCCCTAGAAGTCTTAGGGAAGCTTCGTACGCACTCGGATCCTCTCGTCTTCAAATGGTCTTCAAAGTATTACTTCCTGCCGCACTAGGAGGCATTACCGCTTCATTTATTCTCGCAATATCCCGTGCTGTTGGGGAAACAATGATCGTGACAATTGCAGCAGGGCAACAACCTGAACTCACGCTTAATCCGCTAAAAGGTGTCGAAACAATGACAGCTTATATCGTGCAAATCTCTTTAGGCGACACTCCTCATGGCACTCTTGAATACTCAACAATATTTGCAGTTGGCTCCACTCTTTTCCTTATCACTTTAATGCTTAACTTTATAAGTATCCGAATAAGAGAAAAATATAGGAGCACTCAAACATGAAAACTGGCGCAGCTACTCATGCCAGCCAATTTCCCTGGACAGATAGAGCTTTTCAATTATTAGCCCTATTAATTATCTCGATGGCAATGTTGGTGCTATTTACCCTTATTGCCAACATATTCTTAGATGGAATAAATCGTTTAAATTTTTCCTTTCTGACAAGTTTCCCTTCACGATTTGCAAACAAAGCTGGAATTTACTCTGCCTGGGTTGGGAGTGCTTACCTTATGATCCTAACAGGAATTTTTTCTGTTCCTCTTGGTGTTGGGGCTGCTATTTATCTTGAAGAATATGCACCGAAGAATAGATTCACGAGGATTATCGAACTGAATATCGCAAATCTTGCTGGAGTACCGTCCGTTATCTACGGTCTTCTTGGACTTCAATTATTTGTTCGCTATGCTCATCTTGAAAGATCCCTAATCTCAGGCGCGCTTACAATGTCACTTTTGATATTACCGATCATAATCATAGCTTCCCGAGAAGCAGTTAAAGCAATTCCGAAATCAATTCGAGAAGCAGCACTAGCTTTAGGCGCAACTAAATCTCAGGTTGTATTTAGCCAAGTGCTGCCAGTTGCCTTACCTGGAATTATGACTGGATGTATTTTAGCTTTTTCTAGAGCGATTGGAGAGGCAGCTCCGCTAATTACTTTAGGGGCTTTGACATACATACCATTTCTTCCCGATGGACTTCTCTCTCCCTTTACAGTCCTACCAATTCAAGCATTTAATTGGATTTCAAGACCTCAAGAGGCGTTTCATGAAAATGCGGCTGCCGCCATTATGGTACTTATGATTGTACTTTTATTAATGAACTCATTTGCAATATATCTCAGATACAAATTCCAAAAGAGATATAATTTTTAACAGTTATTAAACTTTATTTTATAATTATGAAAAGTTACGCTCGCTCATATATAGTAGATGAAAATATTTTAAATAAAATGGAAACAATCCCTGAAACTACACCTAATCCTAAAATAATCGTATCTGATCTAAATTTTTTCTACGGAACAGCTCAGGCACTACATAATATTGAAATGAAAATTGCTGAAAAGATGGTTACTGCTCTAATCGGCCCATCCGGTTGTGGAAAATCTACTTTTCTTAGAACATTAAATCGGATGAACGATCTTATTGATATTGCAAGAGTTCAAGGCAATGTAATCCTGGATGGTCGTAACATATATTCAAAAGATACCGATATTGTCGATCTTAGAAAGAAAGTAGGAATGGTTTTTCAAAAATCGACACCCTTTCCAAAAACTATCTTTGAAAATATAGCGTATGGACCGAGAATTCACGGTGAAAAAGACAAATTCAAAATCGCAGAAATTGTTGAGCGCAGCTTAATGCAATCCAATTTATGGGAAGAAGTTAAAGATCGATTGCAAGAGAGTGCCTTGGGACTTTCCGGTGGCCAGCAACAAAGACTCTGTATCGCTCGCGCATTAGCAATAGATCCTGAAGTAATCCTTATGGACGAGCCCGCATCAGCACTTGATCCAAGATCGACTCAGAAAGTAGAAGAATTGATTGGCGAATTAAAGAAAAACTTTACAATAGTTATCGTTACTCACAATATGCAACAAGCTGCACGAGTTTCAGATTTCACAGCTTTTTTCTTTGAGGGTGAATTAATTGAATTTGGAAGAACTAAAGGACTGTTTACTAAACCATCAAAGAAACAAACCGAAGATTATATTACAGGACGTTTTGGGTAAAAAAATTTATGACAAGACATTTTGAAAAGGCAATCGATCATTTAAAGCGTGAAATTCTCTCCTTGAGTACTCTAGTAGAAGAAAAGCTAGCTAAATCGATGTTGGCCGTAAAGAACCTTGATGCTGTTTCAGCGCAATCCATTGCTGATTCGGATCAAGAGGTTGATGACAAAGAAGTTGAGATAGAAGAAGAGTGTCTGAAAATTTTAGCACTTTATCAACCTGTTGCGATTGATCTTCGATTTGTTGTTGCTGTATTGAAGATCAATAGTGACTTAGAGCGAATTGGAGATCTTTCTGTAAACATTGCCAGTCGAGCAACGGCACTAGCAAGTTCAGCACATGTCACAGTTCCTTTTGATTTAAATCAATTTGCCAGCAAAACAAAGCAACTACTGAGAGATTCTCTGCAAGCACTTATCAATATGGATTGTGATTTGGCTAAGAAAGTATGTGAGTTGGATCTCGAAATCGATGCTCTTTATAAAGCAACCTATCAAAATGTACAAAAAGCAATCGAGAAAGATCCTTCTGTCACCAATCAGATAATCAACTACCTTAGTGTTGCTCGAAATTTAGAAAGAGTGGCAGACCATGCTACTAATATTGCCGAAGATGTTGTGTACATGATCGAAGGTGAGATTATTAGACATCGACTCGATAAAGTTAAAGATTCGTAGTGCCGCATCCCATGAGTTTTTATTTATGAAGCTACTTGCAGGTACTAGCTTCCCTGGAAGGGAACAAAAGAGCAAAGTGATCTAAATAGTTATCCCAACTAAAGGTATTAAGTAAACCGAAGGTTTTCAAAAGAAAAGTATTCGGAAATTACTTGTTGGGATAATAATTATAGTAAGTCTAAAAAGAACTTTCCTAAAGAAAATCTTTTTTTGGACTTACGATCCCCCGGAGGGATGATAAATAGTTATCCCAACTAAAGGTATTAAGTAAACCGAAGGTTTTCAAAAGAAAAGTATTCGGAAATTACTTGTTGGGATAACTATAGTGTATCTGTCACTTGATATACCAATTCTAATTGACCAGAATACTTTTTTAGGTGAACAACTTTATCCATCGAAGCACTAGGGCAAATGTTAGAAACAGAACTCAAATACTTTATCCCTAAACGAAACATAGGCTCGCTTAAAATTTTAAAAAAAAATCAAAATAGTAAGCTATGGCAAAGATATTTAGAAAATAAAAATATTACCAAGGCATTTAAACTACTTTTCCCAAATTTAATAGAAAAGTTTAATTTTACAACTGCTAGAATTCGATTTGTTAGAAAGGGCCATAAAAGTCAGTATTTTGCCACCTTCAAAGGACCCTATCTAAATGAATCAAGTCGTATTGAAATTGAAAGAAAGATTGATGTAAAAATTTTTAAAAGTCTTAATAAGCTGTGTCGTGGAGTAACAGTACATAAAATTAGATATTACATTCCAGGTTGGGTCTTAAATACAAATAATAAAAAAATAAAAATAACGGCCGAAATTGATCATTTAATTGATTGGAGTTCTGAATTTTTTACAGTCGATCTTGAGTTGCCAAGTGAAAAGTTAATTAAAAATATTCGTCTTGGTCATCACTCATTTGATTTTCTTAAATGTTGTGCCATCGAACTTAACCGTGAATTGACGCAAATTAGAAAACCTCTGAGTATGAAATATTTAAGTCAGAATGGATTTAATCAAAAAACAAAAAATATAGTTCGACTGCTACTTAAGAAAATTTCCTAGCTTTTTGCTACGAAAATCTTAGCGTGTGTATGAATGAGACTTCCTAATAGCTTAAAACATTCTCTAAAATATATTCTTTCTTCAATAAATTCAGATATCTAGTATTTTTATATAAGAGGCCCAAATGTTGCACCTACGGCTATGCCGCGAAACCTAAACTGCCGATAGCATTAATGTAAATTGTAGAAAATCAGTAAGCGGCAAGATGTATGAATAAGAAGATTTATAAAATTGAAAAAAATGGATTTAGCTTGCTTGAGCTTCTCGTGACTCTTTCTATGACAATGATCCTTGCAACGATTAGTGTTCCATCTTTTGCAAAACTTTACGGTCAAATGCAGGCTAGTGACGAAGTGAGAAGATTAACTTTTTTAATGAGCGAACTCCGTGGTGAAGCAATAAGAATGCGTACAAATGTGAGAATTCGTTTTAACTCAACCGGATATAGTTGGGACATTGATGACAACGGAAGTACTGAAGGATCTAGATTATTAATGCCAACTTCAAGTTGGATTGGAGGAACTCCGTCAGATATCGTTTTTAATGGACTAGGTGTTGCTCGTGGAGTTGGTGTTGAAGTAACAATTTCTATCAAAAATCGAAATACAACTTTGCTTTTTTCTGTTAATTCGAACGGCTATATTAACGTATAAATAATTCATGAATTTGAAACGAAAATTTCAACATGCCGAAAAGGGCATAAACTTAATTGAGAATATGGTTGCAATGTCAATCTTATCTCTAGTAATTGCATCAGCTAGCTCTGCAATGATTATGAGTTACCACGGCAATAATACAGCAAGAACATATTCTGGTGTGGTCTCAGATATTCAAGGTATTGTTGATGGTCTACGAAACGGACCTTATACATCAATTCTTTTAAAATTTGGCACATCGGCCTTCTTAACAATCACAAATAATCAAACTGCCAATGAAACTATTCTTGGAAATGAATCTCGTGCAACTTATACCATTACTTACACTGCAATAAAAAGATCTGCCACCTCTATCCCTGATGCGGTAAGAGTAAGAATTGCTATAGCGCACAGGGCTGGAAAATTAGGCAACAATACTTACTCATTTGAAACTATAATAGCTCAAAATGGATAACAAAAAGTTTAAAAAATTTAATCAAAAAGGATTTGGTATTACCGAGCTTTTGGTAAGTGTAATGATATTTAGTTTAGTTCTATTATCAATATCAGCTTTTTCAAATATTACTCTTGTAAATCTTGGTACAGAAAATCAAATGTCTTCTGCTGCTAGAGAACTTCGTACGGCCATGAATCTTTTAAGTAGTGAACTTAGAATGGGAGCCTCTGTTTCTCCATATCTGCCGGGCAATACTCCTGCTACAGTTAATTGTCTGGCTCAAATAGTAGCGACTTCAACAACTATTAAGTTTTTAGTAGTTCATGATGACAATAGTGTCAGTCCTGGTATTCAACCCTACTATGTGGGCTACAGCTATGATTCAATCAATAAGCAACTTCTTAGAGGTGAAGTTGCTGCACTTTCAACTACATCATGTGGATTACCTGGACCCGATCCTCTCTCTATAATTTATTCTAGAGTGCTGGCGGACAAAGTTACAACATATGACAGCAATGGGGATGGACTTTTAGAGCCTGTATTTGCTCTGAGCAATGGAATGCTCACTGTCAATTTAGCAGTTGATATTAAAGGAGCAAATAAGTCGACCAGGTCGCAAGGCATAAAAACCACAATTTTTACTAGGACTGGATAATGTTAATACTTGATACTAATAAATTAGGCTCAAATGAAAAAGGAATGGCCTTACCGATTGCACTTTTTCTTGTTCTTGTTATTGCAGCTGCGACTTCTATTTTATCTAACTCGGCAACACAGAATCTTAAAGAAATAAAAATTTCAGAATCAATTAACGATAGTTTTTATATCTCTGAAGGAGCATTACAAGATTTTATTGGACAACTTGCTGTGTATTCTCAATTGTGGAGAGAGAAGGTTTCCTTACCATCTCTACCAAGTGGCTATACACAATATTCACCAATTTCATATTCTGGAACGAATGGTATACCAAGTTGTAGTGGTATTGCATGCCAAAGAAAGATGTATCCTATTGGTGGCGGTTTACTTAAAAATTTTGGTCCTATGGGTGGTGCAGGTGATATTGTAAATTCAGGTGCTACCATTGTTAATCAGCTAAACACCGCTACTCCGCCACCAGGAGATGTTACTTTAAACGGCCGAAATGCCTGGTTTCAAGTTGAAAGACTTGATGAAAGTACCATCAGTAAAAATTATCTTGGTGCCTCTCTTACAAATAACGATTCAAATGGATCCGGCTCAACCGCAGTGCGCTATAGAGTCACGGCTACTTCCTTAAGGCCACTTAAAAGCAAAAATGGATTATCAACAGTTATTGCAGTATTGGAGCTCCCACCTGTATGAACCAAAAAATTGTAACTTGTAAGTTATTACTTTTAATCTTTCTGATTATTTTTTGCAGAGAAGCCTCTCTAGTTGCACAAACACCCGAGATTCCTGTTTTAGTAAATAAAGTTTCGACTGCAAAAGCATTATTTATTATTGATGACTCTGGATCTATGGCGGCAGTGGTTGAACATCCTAGTTTCAGCTCGACTAGTGCAGTGGCTACGAATACTAGCAACACCATTCCTGCAATTATTTTTAGAGTTGATTCTGCTGCTGCTGCACCGACAGTAAACCAAACACTTCGTCCACTATTGATTGAATATAATTATCTTTATAATAACGTACTTACAAGTACTCGTGGTCAAGTAACCGGAAACCTTTATAATACTGGGACATTAGCCACACCTACTACAATTAATTCAATTAAACACTTTGGATGTACAAGCAATACTTCATACTGCTGTCCAACTGTTGGTACTTGTAATACTTCAAATTATTATGGAGTGAATAATGCAGTCTTATTTTCTAATGGTGCAATAAAAGGTCCTGCAGTATTTGCATTGGCAAATCTTGCACAAAGTAGCGGTGTAAACGTAACAGATACTACGGGCAACGAATTTCTATATGTTAATGCACACAGCAATCTTTACTATACTATTTATAATGATTGGACATCTTACTGGCCCAAATTTGATGCAAGTGGAAATCAAATAAGTTATCAAACGCGTACCTTTAGCTCTCCAGGTGGAACGGTAAAGTTCAATAATAAGCAAGTATTTTTAGCAGCCGGTCTTTATCGAATCGAATACTTAAGATGGATATTTTATGCTGCAACTCCTGCCGAAATCGCGGCACTTCCTGGAGCAACAAGAATTCAAATCGTCAAAGATGTAATGGAAGATCTAATTAATAATAATCCAAACGTATCTTTTGGCTTAGCTACTTTAAATGGTAGTAATTTTAGTGCTGGCGTTAACAGCGGATACCTCATAGATGAATGGTATACACCGGAAGGAAACTCCATCTCTGGAAATTATCCGAAAATAAGAGCTCCAATTGGAACCTCCGCAGCTACTTTGATCTCCACGCTTGACACGATTGGACCGGACGGCGGAACCCCCCTAGCAAATACCTATATCGAAACATTAAGATATTTTAATGGACAAACTGATAACGATCCTAATTGTAATAATTGCCAATATATATCTCCCGTAACTTCTCAATGTGATGGACATTTCGTTGTGCTCCTAACTGACGGACTACCAACCAGCGAAACAGCTAATAGTTTTAATGGTTCATTCATTGGTGATTGCGATGGTGATAGTGCTGATGGTGCTGCCACAAACCAAAACTGCTCAAGCAGTGTTTGCCAAAGGTTTTTAGATGATGCTGCTTGTACTGCCAAAAACTTCGACTTTAAATCTTCAATTCCAGGCGTTCAAAATGTTACTTCCTATGCTGTTGGACTTGGTCTTGATTACAGCTTATTAAATGATTTTGCATACGATGGTGGTACCGGAACCTCTCTTTCAGCGACAACCTCCTCCGAAGTTTCACTTGCACTTCAAAATATTATTAATATTATTATCAACACACCTGTTTCGGGAGCAGGTGTTGCTTTGGCTGAGTCCTTCGGTCAAACGGGTAAAGTTTATCGTCCAAGATTTAGAGCTGATGTATGGCGCGGTAACATAGATGTCTTTCAGTATGCCAGCGGCGGCTTACAATTCACATTTGATATGGGAGATATGCTCGAATCTAGAAATCTAGGATTGAGTCCTAGAACTATTATTGTTGGTTACGATCCTGATCATGATGGCAATACAAATCAAACCAGAGCATTTATTACAGCCAATGCTGCTACTCTTCGACCTGAACTCTTTGAAGATTTTTATAGTGGGGCAACTTCTACTTCATTATTAGCCTCACCTTTAACGAGTTATACTTTAGATAGCTCATCTATCGCTCTGATAAATTATGTTCATGGAATAGATCAAGCTGGCATGAGAACCCGCGATCAAGATGTCGATGGACTTGTTGAAAAATTAGGGGACATTGTTTATTCAAAACCAGTTGAAGTTGGTCCAAAAAATGGGACTTATAGTAAATTTTCTGGCTATTCCGAGTTCGTTGCAGGATTACAAACACAACCAAGCATACTATTAGTCGGAGCTAATGACGGACAGCTTCATGCTTTTAATAGCACAACCGGCACAGAGATCTGGTCTTATATCCCAGCAAATGTTGTGAAGCACTTAGAAAAATTATCGCGACCACAGTATAATATTTCGTATCGAAGATCTTACGTTGACGCAGATATTGTGGTTGAAGATGCCTGGGTAAACGGAGCATGGAAAACTTTAGCCATGTTTGGTTTACGCACAGGAGGTACAAGCTATACAGTTTTAGATATTACAAACAGAACGAGCCCAACTTTACTATTCGAAGTTAATGCAAATACAAATGGAGGACAAAGTTGGTCTTCGCCAATTGTAATTCCAGTTAACGGTCCAACAAGTTCCGCAGATCCAAGTCTTTTTAGTTGGTACATGTTAGTTGGAACTGGCGAGGCCAAAGCCACAGCTGGAACAAATATTATCGCTTATCCAATAAATAGCAGTGCTCCAACTGGCATTGTTGTTAGTTTAAATGCAGCAGATCCAGCTGGAACAAGAACTTCGGGCTTAACCGCATTACAAACTGATCAAGATCTTAATGTAGATCGTATTTACGTTGGTACTGAATCCGGAAATATGTATCGTATCCATACAACTGGCGTGCCTGGCACTTGGGTCAAACAACAAATATATTCGGGAACAAGCACACAACCTATAGTAGCATCTCCACTTGGAGTTTTAGTTGAAAACCCATTGTATAATCCAGCTGCAAGTACAGGTATTCAAACTATGGAGACTGCGGTTGGTGTTTACTTTGGAACAGGACGATATGATACAAGCGTTGATATTACAGGGGCAGGTGCGACTACCCAATCAATCATCGGTCTTTTCGATCCTGTTGATGTCAGTGGTGATGCTTATAGTTATGTTCTTACAGGAATGTCTAAAGCCACATTAAAAAATCAAAGTATTGGTCAATTTGGAGTTACTAGAGGAACTGGTGGTGTTTATAAAATATCAACTGCTCAAAGTGGCTTTTACATTGATTTAGCAACTTCAATAACAGTTACAGGCTCAAATTTTATTAATCCAGTTGGTATGATTACTGACACGCCACTTAACTTAATGGGGGCAATTCTTTTTTCAACATTTATGCCGAATCAAGGCATGTGTAACCTCGGTGGATATGGATTCTTGCAAGCTGTCAACTTTAGAACTGGAGGAGGAGTTCTGGTAGATTATAATAGTAATCAAGACAATCCGTTTTATAACGGAGGAATTCCAAATATGGATGGAGATTCCGACTATGACAATGCAGACCTTACAGCTGCCTATAATAGTGGACTTATTCAACCAGCCTTAGATGCCAAGGTACAATCAATAGATCTGACTTTAACTAATCCATATATCTATGACGGCTTGTTGCTTCAAAATGACATAAGACTACATGCAACCAATGGTGGTATTGAACCGACGGTAGCTTCATTAGGAAATACGGGTGCTCCTAGCGGTCCAGCCGTATTATTCGGTGCAGGCAAAATTGTTATCCAACCAGCTTATCCAGTTCCACCAACAAATGGAGCTGGAGTAACCGCCTCATCAACGGTTCCACCTCCAACAACTATTCCTATAAACATATATAATCAAGCACCATCAATTTTAAGTTTTCATGAATCAACGGGGAATTAAAAGTTATGAAGAAAATTATTTTATTTGGATTACTATTTTTATTTCCACAGCTGATCTCAAGTGCGATAGCTGAATCAGAATTAGATAACACGGAAGCTAACTTAAATCTTCGAGAAGAAGTTGAGATTTCAAAAGCCAAGGTACTTTTGGGAACTCCGAAATTCACATTAGTTGGAAAAATTGATAGAGGGATAGATTCTGAATTCGCAATTAATGGAGAGGATTTTCTAATCGATGCAGACACCCGAGTTTCAGGAGAAAGTTTAAAGCTGTACTCATTTGCAAATGTAAGAGGAGAGCGAATTGGAAATAGAAATTATGCTAAAAAAATTCTAGTAAGTACTCCAAGCTCAACTTCTACAATCGCTCCAAAATCTATTGGCGAAGGCGACATGGATAAAGGACCGACTCTAAAAGGTCCGAATGGAGAAAAGATTCCTAAATAGTCATCTTCGGATCATTAATCTAAAGCTTTCTCTCTTACTGACATAATAAATACTCTGTGATGAATCCTGTAATTCTAAAATTCTTGGGTAAAGATAGAATTAAAACTCTTCTTATCGCTATTGGCACTACTTCTTCAATAGAAGTCAGACCAGCAATAAGTCTATTGCGTGGAATTATCGCAATTTTTATAGCTTTACTTCCTGTTTTTTCACAATATCTTGTGATTTACAAAGATACTGTTGATATCACCACAGTATTCATTGGAGTTGCTACTTGCTTAGCTGTTCTTTTTCGAATTCGTCATAAAATCCCTTTCCTTGCAGTTTCAAATTGGAAGACAGCACTCTCTTTGACGCATACGGCTTTTGCATTAGGATGTATTCCTATAGTTGTTTTATTAATTATAAATCCTAATAGCTTTGTTCCTGTTCACCAAAATGCCCAGGTCAATACTTTCAATGCTGAAGGCCCACCAATTGTTTCAATCTTATTTTTCATATTTTCTGTATCGGTATGGGCTGGACTAACAGAAGAAATTATTTACCGAGGTCTAGTGATTAGTGCTATTAGACGGTGTGCAATTTTAGGAAAACAAATTACAAGAGACAGGTTAGCAATTTTAATAAGTGCGCTACTCTTTGGTCTAAGTCACTACCCCGTTTGGGGTTTTCCTGTAGCATTGTCATTAGTTGGTCTGGGAATAGGATTTGGAATGGCCTATCTGGCAATTGGAGAACGTGTATTGCCTCTAGTTGTGTATCACATCGCTTTTGATATTCTGAGCTTGAGTTTCTCTTATATGGCTCATAAAATATAACACTTCACGAATGTCAAAAAATCTTAAGATCATAAACGCCAGAGAAAATAATCTCAAAAATATCTCACTTGAGATTCCACACGACTGCCTTACAGTTGTAACGGGACTCTCTGGATCTGGAAAATCTTCTTTGGCTTTTGACACAGTTTATGCTGAAGGACAGAGGCGTTATCTTGAGACGTTCAACTCATATACACGTCAATTTTTTGATTTGGTCAAAAGACCTGATGCTGATCTAATCCAAAATGTCAGACCGGCAATTGCAATAGAGCAAAAAACAAAGATTAGATCCTCACGATCAACCGTTGGCTCAGTTTCCGGTATTAATGATTTCCTGAAAGTTGTTTGGAATTTTCTGGCTGAACCAGTTTGTCCGAAATGCGATGTAAAAATTGATCTGACAACCGCAAAAGAAGCGGCTATTCGTCTTGAAAATATCCTTAAATATAATGACTCTTCAGTTTTTGTAATTATTGCAGCAATTAAACTGCCCGAAGAAGAAAAGAGTAAGACTAAGAAAAACCCAAAAATCGCGGAAGTAGAACGATTAAAAGTACTTGGAGTTACTCGATGCCTAAATACGGAAACTGGTGAAATTTTTGAACTTGATTCATTAGACAAACCTTCTCTTAAAAAACTTTCAGTGATCAATCTCGTCATCGAGAGAGTTAAACATAACAGCCATTCTCAACTAGCCTTAAGTAGGGCCATAGAGAAAGCTTACTCTCTTGCGACAAATCGCTGTCTACTGATTGAGCAATCTGCCAATCTTGATAAATCAAGACGCTCACTTTTAAGAATTATAAATTCACCAAGTCAACAAAATATCAAAACTACAAATCGCAGAATATTTGAATTTCGTTTAATACCAGATTGTACTTTTGAAGATGTATCACTTAAATCAAAAAGACCTTCTTTGTTCAGTTATAATCATCCATACGGAGCCTGTGAAGAATGTAGAGGTTTTGGATCTATTTTGATCGTTACATCAGAACTTTGCGTTCCGGATCTTAGTAAATCAATTTCGAATGGTGCGCTGCATTGCTGGAGTGGGGATTCTGCTTCTGGACAATTAAAAAAATTAATTCATTTTTGTGACAAGCATCAAATCAACATTGATATTCCTTGGAAGAAATTAGATCAAAGTCATAAGGATTTGATCTTTAATCATAATACTTCTGAATATCGAGGTGTTCTTGCCTGGTTTAAAGGACTAGAAAGAAAACTTTATAAAACACACGTTAGAATCTTTATATCTAGATTTAGAAAAGAAATACCTTGTCCAAGCTGTCTCGGTAAAAGATTAAATAAAAGTGCTTTGTCATATAGAATCCAAACTTTAAATATTACCGAAATAAATTCTCAGCCAATATCCGATCTTTTGCCTTGGATTGAAGATCTGCAAACACATACCAAGAAATTGCCGAAACAAATTGAAAATATTTTTGAAGAAGTCCTTAGTCGTTTACATTATCTAAACGAAGTTGGATTGTCATATCTAACGTTAAATCGACAATCAAATACTCTCTCAGGAGGTGAAACGCAGAGGGTTAACCTTGCCGCAGCAATCGGTAGCAACCTAACCTCAACTCAATTTGTTTTGGATGAACCAACTGTTGGTCTTCATCCGCGAGATACTCATAGACTAATTAAAGCTGTCCAACAATTAAAAGATAAAGGTAATAGTATCTTAGTAGTTGAGCATGACTTAGATTTCATTGATTCTGCTGATAATATAATTGAAATTGGTCCTCAAGCAGGTAATAAAGGTGGCGAGGTAATATACTCCGGGCCAAAAAATGAATGGAAGCCGATTGCTTTAGATAAAATCCCATTAGTTAATTTCTTCGAGCAAGAAAGTTCAAAATTTATTTCAATAAAAAATGCTAATACACGAAATCTAAAAGACATCTCTTTAAAAATACCACTTGGAAAACTGATTGCGTTAACAGGAGTTTCGGGAAGTGGCAAAAGCACTATTTTAAAAGAAGTTATTTTAAAAGGGTATGAAGAATTAAAGTCTGATAGAAAACTTTCTTCAGCATCTTCAATTGAAGGTTTTTCAGAAATTGGGGAGGTTGTTCTGGTTGATCAATCAGCAATTTCAAGAACACCTCGAGGTAATATTGCCACCTATATTGGAATTTGGGATGAAGTTCGAAATCTATTTGCTGCTACAGAGGAAGCTCAAACAAGGAGACTTAGTAAATCTTCATTTTCATTCAACGTAGATGCAGGTAGATGTACAGCATGTAAAGGTGCAGGTTTTATTAGAGAGGACATGCAGTTTCTCAGTGATGTTTATATTCCTTGTGATACCTGTCTAGGAAAACGATTCCAGCAAATTGTTCTTGAGGTTACTTTTCAATCAAAATCGATTGCTGACATTTTAGAGCTGAGTATCGAAGAGACAGGAACCTTTTTTAAAAATTCTAAAGCTATTTCTCGGGCAGTTGAAACACTTTGCTCATTAGGACTTGGTTACTTAAGACTGGGACATCCATTAAGTGAACTCTCTGGAGGCGAGGCTCAACGATTAAAACTTGTTTCCTTTATAACTGGCAATAACTCAAAGAAATCCTTGCTCTTATTTGATGAGCCAACGACTGGTTTGCATGTAAATGATGTAGTTAGACTAGTTACTCTATTTAGAAATTTAATAGAATCAGGTCATTCAATTTTATGTGTAGAACATAACCTAACACTAATAGAAGCCTGTGACTGGCTTATTGATATGGGACCGGAAGGTGGGGAAGGTGGCGGCAGAATTCTTTTTGAAGGACTGCCAAACAAACTCTCAACTACTCCACAAATTTCATATACTGCAAAGTATTTAAATCTGCATCAAAACAGATT
>Ga0163148_10001671_pt1 | contig 28434 bp, 23 predicted proteins | sample OliLakLV19MP7P2_FD_148606 | JGI IMG/M metagenome (GOLD analysis project Ga0163148, IMG submission 148606) | Freshwater microbial mat bacterial communities from Lake Vanda, McMurdo Dry Valleys, Antarctica- Oligotrophic Lake LV.19.MP7.P2 | ecosystem: Environmental > Aquatic > Freshwater > Lake >... | reverse complement strand
CATCAGTGCGAGAGTGTCTTCGCGATCACCTGGGCAGGGCCCCAGGTGATCCCCGCAAGCAGCGCAGCTGCGCGCCAGCACTGAGGGCGCAGGCGCGCAGCGCCGAGCATCAGTGCGAGAGTGTCTTCGCGATCACCTGGGCAGGGCCCCAGGTGATCCCCGCAAGCAGCGCAGCTGCGCGCCAGCACTGAGGGCGCAGGCGCGCAGCGCCGAGCATCAGTGCGAGAGTGTCTTGGTCAGTCCGATCACCTGGGCAGGGCCTCAGGTGATCAGGTCCGGCAGGATGCCCGCGCAGACGCGCAGCGCCGAGCAGACATCCGAGAGGGGAAGACAAAGGCACGGTTGCTGGGGCCAGTGGTGCGCAGACCCGCTGCGCGATCGGGGGCGGAGCGACGCCCGCTCTCGACGGTCGGGGACCGTCTGCCGCGGGCTGAGGGTGGGGCGCTCTCGCCCTTCGCCGCGGGGACGCGGCGAAGGCTCCGCTTGGGCGCAATCAGCTGGGGCTGATTGCTCTTGGCTGATTGCTCTTGGCTGATTACTTCAGGCCAACCACTCGGTGTGGATATTCGTCCCCGGCTTCTTGTTCCGCTCGTAGGTGTGGCTGCCGAACGCGTCACGTTGGGCCTGGATCAGGTAGGCGGGCAGGCGGGCGGTGGTGTAACCCTCGATGTAGCTCAGGCTGGCCGACAGCGCCGGCACCGGGAAGCCAGCCAGCGACGCGGTGGCGACCACCTTGCGTAGCGCGGGCAGGGTGCGTGCGATGTCGGGCAGGAACTCTTCGGCGACGAGCAGGCTGGCGAGGTTGGGCTGCTTCTTGAAGGCCGCGGTGATGCGGTCGAGGAACACCGCGCGGATGATGCAGCCGCCGCGCCAGATGGCGGGGATCGAGCCGATGTCGGTCTGGTAGCCGCGCTGTTCGCTGGCGGCGGCGATCAGCTTCATGCCCTGGGCATAGGCGGCGATCTTGGCGCCGTAGAGCGCGGTGGCGAGCTCCTGGGTGGTGAGCTTCACCTTCTTCTTGCGCTTAATCAGCTTCTTCGCGGCCTTGAACGCGGCTTCGCGCTCGTCCTTGATCGACGACAGCAGGCGCGCGTCGACCGCGGCGGTGATAGTCGGGATGGCGACGCCGGCTTCGAGCGCGGCGATCGTCGTCCACTTGCCGGTGCCCTTTTGGCCGGCCGAGTCGCGGATGGCGTCGAGCAGGTAGGCGTCGGGATTCTTCTCGAGCGTCTTGGGATCGGTGTCCTTCCGGTCGGCGATCTTACCGGTCAGCTCGATCAGGAAGCTGGCGAGTTCGCCCTCGTTCCAGGCGCGGAAGGTCGCGGCGCACTCGCCGTGATCCATCTGCAGGCCGCGCGCGAGTACGTCGTAGCACTCGGCGATCAGTTGCATGTCGGCGTATTCGATGCCGTTGTGCACCATCTTGACGAAGTGCCCGGCCGAGCCGGCGCCGCACCAGGTGACGCAGGCCTCGTCGTTCTTGGGGCCGACCTTGGCCGAGATCTGCTTCAGGATCGGCATCAGCTTGTCGACCGCGTCCTTGTTGCCGCCGGGCATGATCGAGGGCCCGATGCGCGCGCCCTCTTCGCCGCCAGATACGCCCATGCCGATGAAGTGGAAGGCCTTGCCCGCGTTCTTGGCGCCGAAGTCCTTGGCCCAGGCGATGCGGCGGTCGGTGTCGCCCCAGTGGGCGTTGCCGCCGTCGACCAGGATGTCGCCGTCTTCCAGGAAGGGGGCGACCTGCTCGATCACCGCGTCGGTGCCCTTGCCGGCCTGGACCATGATCACGATCCGGCGCGGCCGCTTGATGGCGGCGACGAAGTCCTTGAGTTCCTTGGCCGGGACGAAACGCGCGTTCTTGCCGTGCTCCCACTGCATGACCTCTTCGGTCACCGCCCAGGTGCGGTTGTAGATCGCCACGGTGTTGCCGCGCGATTCGATGTTCTTGGCCAGGTTGCGGCCCATCACGGCCATACCGATCACACCGGCGTCAGCAGTCGCAGTCATGGGTCGTCCTTACGCGTTTGGTTGAGGGTTCGTAGCGTGGGCGGTCGTGTGGCGGGTCCAGAGGGAAGGTCCTGGAGGGTGCGTCCTGCAGGGTGCGGGGTCCGTAGTCCGTGGTCCGTGGTCGAAGTCATGGGAAGTCTCCTGACTTTGACCACGGACCACGGACTACGGACCCCGCACCCTCCAGGACCCCGCACCCTCCAGGACCCCGCACCATCGAGGACTACGCATCCTCGATGCTTGAGTCCCCCATCCCAAAGCCACACTTCCGCCGCACGGGACGACTGGTGCTGCGCCGGCAACGGCGGACGCGGAGAACCGCGAGGAAGTCCCCGGTGATGGTCCGTCCGCGGGCTGCCACGAACGCCGCGCACCTGGGCACCCACCAACCACGCGTCCGGGCTTGCCCGGACCTGAAGGAGTGCCCATGAGCGCCCAATCCTCGCCCCGCCACACCGCCCCCCGTCCGCTGTCCGCGGCCGATCCCGAGGTCGCCGCGATCGTCGCCCGCGAATGGGATCGCCAGCAATACACCATCGAGCTGATCGCCTCCGAGAACATCGTCTCGAGCGCGGTGATGGAGGCCCAGGGCTCGGTCCTCACCAACAAGTACGCCGAGGGTTACGCGGGTAAGCGCTACTACGGCGGCTGCGAATTCGTCGACCAGGCCGAAGAGCTGGCGATCCGCCGCGCCCAGCAGCTGTTCAAGACCGACTACGCGGTCAACGTCCAGCCTCATTCGGGCTCGCAGGCCAACATGGCGGTCTACATGGCCGCCGGCCTCGCCAAGGGCGACAAGGTGCTCGGCATGTCGCTCGACCACGGCGGTCACCTCACCCACGGCTACAAACTCAATTTTTCGGGGCTGGACTACACCATCCAGTCCTACGGCGTGACCAAGGACCAGCAGCTCATCGACTACGATGAGGTCGAACGCATCGCCGTCGAGTTCCAGCCCAAGATGATCATCGCCGGCGCGTCGAACTACTCGCGCACCCTCGATTTCGTCCGCTTCGCCGCGATCGCGAAGAAGGTCGGCGCGCTGCTCTTCGTCGACATGGCGCACATCGCCGGTTTGGTCGCCGCCGGCCTGCACCCGTCGCCCTTCGGCCACGCCGACTTCGTCACCACCACCACGCACAAGACCCTGCGCGGCCCACGCGGCGGCATGATCTTCACCCGCTCGCCCGAGCACGCCAAGAAGGTCAACACCCGCGTCTTCCCCGGCATCCAGGGCGGTCCACTCATGCACGTCATCGCCGCCAAGGCGGTGGCCTTCGGCGAGGCGCTCCAGCCGTCCTTCGGCGAATACATGGCTCGGGTCAAGGCCAGCGCCGCGGCGATGGCCGACGAGTTCATCGCGCTCGGCTGGCAGGTGGTGTCAGGCGGCACCAACAACCACCTCTTCTCGCTCAACGTGATGAGCCAGGGCGTCAACGGCAAGCAGGCCGAGGACGCGCTGCACGAGGTCGGCATCACGGTGAACAAGAACCTGATCCCGTTCGACACCCAGCCCGCGCAGTCTGGTTCGGGCATCCGCATCGGCACCCCCGCGGTGTGCTCGCGCGGCTTCGGCGTCGCCGAGAGCGTCGCCACCGCGCGCCTGATCGACCGTGCCTTGAAGGCCAAGGGCGACACGGCGGTGATCGCCGCGGTCAAGGCCGAGGCGCGCGCGCTGTGTGAGAAGTTCCCGATCTACAAGTGAACCGTCGCGCCTTCGACCGCGCGTCGACCTACTCCGCCGCCGCCTTTTCGCGCAGCGCCGGCTTCCCAGTGAGAATGGTCTCGGCGAGGCGCAACCCATCGAGCCCAGCCGAGACGATGCCGCCGGCATAACCCGCACCTTCGCCGCCGAGGTAGAGTCCAGGCAGCGAACTGGCGAGGGTCGCGGGATCGCGTTCGAAGCGCACCGGCGACGAGATACGCGTCTCGACGCCGACCAGGCTGCCGTGGCGGAGGAAGCCGGGCACCACGCGTTCGAAATGTTTCAGCGCCTCACGGATCGCGGTGGTCGTCGCCGCAGGGAGCAACTGGTCGATGCGACCGGGGCGCACGCCGAGGCGGTAACTGGAATCCTTCACCGCCGGACCGGACTCGCCGCGCACGAAGGCGAGGCAGGTCTGCGCTGGGCAGGTGTAGTCGCCGCCACCGGCGGCGAACGCGGCCTGCTCGATGGCGTCGACGAAGGCGAAGCCGGCGAGGCCGTCGCCAGCGTAGTCGATCTCCTGGTTGACGATCAGGCCGGCGTTGGCGAAGCGCGACGCGCGCGCGAACTTGCTCATGCCGTTGGTTGAGAGCTGCTTTGGTTCGCTGGTCGCCGCCAGGATCTCGCCGCCCGGACACATGCAGAAGGTGGTCACGCTCTGGGTGCGCAGGCGTTCGGGCGGGCGGCTGACCAGGTTGTATTCGGCGGCGCCGAGCAGGTGCTTGGGTGGCTCGCAGCCGTACTGGCCGAGATCGATCAGCGACTGGTCGTGCTCGACGCGGCAGCCGAGTTGGAAGCCCTTCGCCTTGTGCGCGATGCCGCGCTTGGCCAGGGTCAGGATCAGGTCGCGCGCGCTGTGCCCGGGCGCCATCAGCACCAGCGGCGCTTCGATCTCTTCCCCCGTGCCCAGGCGCACGCCAGCGCAGCGGCCGCCGCGCTCGACGACGTCGCTCACCGTGGTGTCCCAGCGGAACGTGCCGCCCCAGGCCTCGATCTGTGCGCGCAGGCGCTTGCACATGTGCGGCAGGATGTCGGACCCGACGTGCGGGTGGTGCCGCCAGAGGATGTGCCGCGGCGCGCGCGCGCTCACGAACGCATCGAGCAGGAACCGCATGCGGCGGTCCTTGGTGCGCGTGTAGAGCTTGCCGTCCGAGTAGGTGCCGGCGCCGCCCTCGCCGTACAGGTAGTTCGAATCCGGATCGAGCGCGCGGCTGGTGTGGAAACGGTCGAGGTCGGCGGTGCGCCGGTCGGCGTCACGCCCGCGATCGATGATCAGCGGCTTGCAGCCGTACATCGCCAGCAGGTACGCGGCCATGATGCCGGCCGGACCGGTGCCGACCACGATCGGATGCAGCGGCAGGTCGCTGACCGTGGCGAGATGGTACAGCCCGTCGTCGCGCCGCGGTGGCTCGGTGCGCACGACCGTGCCCGGCGCCTCCTGCACCGGACTGTTCTCGCGCACGCGCACGGACAGTTGGTAGACGAAGCGCAGGTCGGGCTTCTTGCGCGCGTCAAGGCTGCGCCGCTCGATCTCATAGGCCTTCACGTCCGCGGCTGCGATGCGGCAGTGGCGGGCGATGAACGGCTGCAGGTGGTGGTCGATCGACTGCACCGGTGCATCAGCCAGGGCGCGCAGCGGCACCTCGAGGTGGTCGATGGTGACGACCTGGGTGCCGGGAATGTCGGGGAGGGTCTTCATGGCGGCTCGGGGGCCGGTCATGGCCCAAGGGAGAGGTGAGCGTAGGCCGCGGCGTGGGCTCACAATCGCCCCCGACCCGCATCAAACGAAAGGACCCGGGGCGAGCCCCGGGTCCAGTGAACTCGGCGTCAGCCGATGTTCAGGCCGTGGGCGCCTCGGCGGGGGCAGCGGCAGCCTTGTCGGCAGCGGCCTTGGCCACAGCGGCGGCGGTCTCGACCTTACGCACAGCCTTGAGCTTGGCCTGGTGCGCCTTGACCGAGCGGCGGCTGGCGGCGACGAACTTCTTGCCGTCCTTCTTGGCGCGGGGCTTGGCAGGCTTCGCCTCGCTGGCCGGCTTGGCGGTGGTAGCGGGCAGCTGGTAGCCGTGGTGTTTGAGCAGGTTGACGAGCGCGGTGCTGATCCGCGCGCCTTCCTTCACCCACGCCTCGACGCGGTCCATCTTGATGTTGATGTTCTTCTCGGGCAGGAGGGGGTCGTAGCTGCCGACGATCTCGTTGGCGACGCCCTCGCGGTGGCAACGCTTGTCGATGGCGACAATGCGGAAGTACGGGCGATGGATGCGGCCGTAGCGGGACAGGCGGATGCGGACAGCCATGCGATCAGGACCTCGAGGTGGTAGCCACGAAAATGCCCGCCCTGGATCGGCTCCAGACGGGAGGGGCGAAGCATAGGGGGACGAACGCCCCTGCAACTTCATTTTCCGGGTCGCCGCCTGGGATCGTTACCCGGCTGGCTTGGTGGCTGCCTGGGCGACGGCGGTGATCGCCTCGGCGCGGGTCGGATAGATGGCGAAGACCTTGTCGAAGCGGGTCAGGGCGAAGATCTCGCGCAGCGCGGGCGAATTGACGCCGGCGAGGGCCATCTTGCCGTTGCGCTCTTGGACATCGCGCAGCTTCTGGACCAGGGGGCCGAGGGCCGAGGAATCGAGGCTGATCACCCCGGTGAGATCGATCACCAAGCGGTGCATATCGGCGCAGGTGCGCAGGAAGTCGGTGGCGAAGAAGCGCTTGGCGAAGTCCTGATTGGTACCCCCCTGCGCGTCGCGTTGGAAAGCGATGGCGTGGATGCCGTCGACGACCTGATGCACGAGATGGAGCGACGTGAGATCCACAGTATCCCCAACGGGCAGCGCGGGCGGTGAGAGCCGAAAGTGTTGCCCCGGATCCACCGGCGCGCAACCGCTTTATGGAGAGACTGCGATCAACGTCGCCAGTGCGAGGCGCCGGGGCTTGCCGAGCGCGGTGCGCGGCAGGTCGGGCAGCCAGCGCCAGCGGCGGGGGCGGCGGAAGCCCGCCAGGCGGCTGGCGAGCCAGGCAGCGAAGCAATCGTCGGCGGGAGGCGTGCCCCGCGCGACCAGCCCAGCGACGACGATCTGGCCCCACTCGGCATCGGGCACCCCGCAGACCGCGGCCGCGGCTACCGCCGGGTGCTCGGCGAGGATGGCCTCGATCTCGTCCGGCGACACCTTCTCGCCGCCGGTGACGATGACCTCGTCACGCCGGCCGAGGACGGTCAGCCCATGCGGCCCGAGCCAGCCGAGATCGCCGGTGGCGAACCACGCCGGGGCGGGATGCGGCGCGACGAGTCGGCCCTGTTCTTCATAGCCGGCGAACAGGTGCGGCCCGCGCACCGTGATGACGCCATGGCCGTCGCCATCCGGGGCCGCGATCTCCACCTCTACTCCCGGCAGGGGCCAGCCGACGCACCGGGCGGGGGCGGTGGCGCCGGGGCGCACGGTGCACACCTGGCTCGCGGCTTCGGTGAGGCCATAGGATGGCGCTGGCGCCACTCCCAGCGCGGTGCACGCGTTGGCCAGGGCGGGCGCGAGCGTCCCACCGCCGATGAGCAGCGTGCGCAGGCGTGGATGCCAGGGCCGGGCGCGTCCCGCAACCAGGCGGTGGAGCATGGTCGGCACCAGGCTGGTGCCGGTGATCGCTCCGCCGTCGAGTTCGTCGGCGATCGCCTCGCTGGCGAACCGTTCCAGCAGGCGCAGGCGCATCCCGGTAACTGCCGCGCGCAGGACGATGCTGGCGCCGCCGATGTGATCGAGCGGCAGGCAGGCCAGCCAGACGTCACCGCGACTCAGGTCGAGGTGCGTGGCGGCGTCCTGCGCCGCCCGGCGCAGCGTCGCCCACGACAGCCGCGCCGCCTTGGCCGGGCCGGAGGTGCCCGAGGTGAAGACGACCAGGCCGGCATCGGCGTCGTCGCTGACCGGCAGCTCATCGTCACCGTCATAGGTCTCAGGCAGCGACAGCCCGGGTACGCCCACCGGCAGGTCGACGTTGTCAGCCATGGCGCAGGCATCGAGGGCGGAGCGGGCGATCTGTGCCGCCAGTTCGCCGGGCAGCAGGCGGTGATTGAACAGCACGAGCGTGGTTCCCGCGCGCGCCGCCGCCGCAATCAGCTGCGCGACCGCCGGCCGGTTCGCAGCGACCAGGCCGAGGCGCCGTCCGAGCAGTCCATGCTCAGCCAGCCACGCGCGGGCCCCACCGGTGCCGGCTGGCTGGAATGGCCAGACTCCGACGGCTGGGTTGGCGTCGATCCACCAGGCGCGGGGCGCGGACTCGGCCATGCGCGGATGGTGGGCAGCGGTCGCGGCGGGGGAAGCGGGGGGAAGCGGACTACGCCGTGGCCGCTGACAGCAGGCGCCCGATTCCCAGGCCCGGACGGTCGACCAGGCCGATGGCGCCAGCGATCGGCTGCAGCGGGGCCTCGGTGAGGTCGCCCGCCAGCAACTGGCCGGTGGCAAGGCCCTGGGCGCGGCGACCCAGGCCGAGCGCGGCGGCCATGTGGGTGGCATGCGCGCGTCCGATCGAGCCGTCGATGGCGGTGCTGATCACCACTTCGAGCCCCTGGGACAGCGCCAGCTCGGCCGACTGACGGGTCGGGCGCCAGCCGCCGAGGAACATCGGCTTGAGCACGATGACGTCGGCCGCCTGCGCCGCGGCGATGTGCGCCACGTCGCTTGGCTTGCGCATGCCCTCATCGATCGCGATGAGGACGCCCGTGCTCTTGCGCAGGGTGGCCGAACCGGCGAGGTCGGCGACCGGTAGCGGCTGCTCGCAGTATTCGAGGACGTGCTCGCGCGCGGCGTCGAGGAAGTCGCGCGCGCGTTCCAGCGACCACGCGCCATTGGCGTCGACGCGGATGCTTGGCCCGGGGCCCAGCACCTCGCGCAGCGCGCGCAGGCGGAAGAGATCAGAGCCGCCATCGCCGCCGGCCTTGAGCTTGAAGCAGGTGAAGCCGTGGGCGAGGTGTCGCTCGGCCTGCAGCACCACCGACTCTTTCGGCCCGCCGAGCACGACGTTGACCGGCACCGAGTCGAGCGACGGCCCGCCGGCGAGGGTCTCGGCCACCGGCTGGCCCAGGCGCTGGGACAGCAGATCGATCAGCGCACCCTCAATGGCGCTGCGCGCGCAGGGCGCCTTGGCCAGCAGCGGTTCCAGACGGCCGATGGCGGCGTCGGGCCGGCCGCGGTCGAGCCAGGCGAGGATGGCGTCCTCGGGGAGCTGGGTCAGCGCGGTGCGCAGGGTCTCGCCGCAGGTCAGCGGATCCTCGCCACCGAAGACGGGCAGCGGCGCCGCTTCGCCCAGGCCGACGTGGCCGGCATCGTCGGCGATCGCCACCACCCACACCACGCGCCGGGTCACGGTGCCGATGGCGGTGACGAAGGGCTCGACCAACGGCAGGAGGTGTTCGGTAAGGGTGCAGCGCACGGGTCAGATCCTAAGAGCGGCGGTGGCGGACAAGCCGGTGATCAGTTCGAGGGCCGCCGAGCGTGCGAGATACCGGTTGAGGTCAGTGCCCTGCGCTCGCGCCACCCCGCGCGCCAGGGCCGCGCCGCCGATGGTGGCGATCGCGGCTGGCACCATCAGCCACGGCCGTTCGAGCAGGGTCGCGGCGCCCCACCAGCATCCCGCGGCGGCGAGGTGCAAAATCCCATAGTAGATGCGACTGCGGCGGTCACCCAGGCGCACCGCCAGGGTGCGCTTGCCGACGCGCGCGTCGGTGGCGATGTCGCGCAGGTTGTTGACGGCGATGATCGCCGTCGCCTGCAGGCCGACGGCGGTGGCGATCAGCCACCACTCGCCGGGCAGGCGCAGAAGCCACTGGTCGGTGTAGGACATGCCAGCGCGGAAGGTCAGCGGCGTGCCGGCGGCGTACATCCGCGCCACCCAGTCGGCGACCTGCACCCACACCGAGCCGAGCACCGCGAACAGACCGAAGAACAGCAGCACGAAGAGGTCGCCCAGGCCGTGGTAGGCCAGCGGGAACGGGCCGCCGGTATAGGCGACGGCGCAGAGCAGGCTGACCAGGCCGAGGATCAGGATCGGCCAGCCACCGATGGTCGCCAGCCACAACCCGACGCCGAGCGCGGCGAGCAGCACCAACGCGGTGGCGATGAGCATGGCGCGCGGCGAAACCAGGCCGCTCGCCACCGCGCGCGGCGGGCCGAGCCGCCCGGGCGCATCCGCGCCTTTGATGCCGTCGAAGGCGTCGTTGGCGAAATTGACGCCGATCTGGATCAACAGCGCCCCGATCAGGCAGCCGGCCGCGGCGTCCCAACGCACCGGGATGCCCGGGCCGGGCAAGGCGGTGCCGACCGCGACCGGCACCAGTCCGGCGGCGAGCGTGCGCGGCCGGGTGGCAGCCAGCCAGGTGCGCCACGCGGGAGGAGGGGAGGCGGTCATCGGGGGCCCCATCCTGCCGGCGCGGATGCGGTCGCCAACCTCCCGCGTGGGCCGCCCGACCCGCCGCTGGGATCGCCGAGTTGTACTCAGCTGTCTCCTGCTGTCGTTTCGTCGCGCGCCTGGCGGCGTGGCGGTTGATCAGGGAAGGCGCGGAAACTTGTCGAAGCGCGGCTTGCGCTTCTCGAGGTAGGCCTGGTGACCCTCCTTGCCTTCCTCGGTCATGTAGAACAGGAGGGTGGCGTTGCCGGCCAACTCTTGCAGTCCGGCTTGCCCGTCGCAATCGGCGTTGAACGCCGACTTTAGGCAGCGCAACGCGAGCGGTGAGTGTTGCAGCATCTCGTCGCACAGGGTCAGCGTCTTGGCTTCGAGTTCGGCGAGGGGGACGACATCGTTGACCAGGCCCATGGCGAGCGCCTGCTGGGCGTCGTACTGGCGGCAGGTGAACCAGAACTCGCGCGCCCGCTTCTGGCCGATGCACCGCGCCAGATAGCCCGCGCCGTAGCCGCCGTCGAACGAGCCGACCTTGGGCCCGGTCTGGCCGAAGCGCGCGTTGTCGGCGGCGATCGACAGGTCGCACACCAGGTGCAGGACCTGCCCGCCGCCGATCGCCCACCCGGCGACCATCGCCACCACCGGCTTGGGGCAGGTGCGGATCTCGCGCTGCAGGTCGAGCACGTTCAGTCGCGGCACGGTGTCGCCGGCCTTGCCGCCGACATAGCCGCCATGTCCGCGCACGCGCTGGTCGCCGCCCGAGCAGAACGCCTTGTCGCCGGCGCCGGTCAGCACCACCACGCCCACCTCGCGGTCGTCGCGCGCGTGCTGCAGGGCATCGCGCAGCTCCTGCACCGTCTTGGGCGTGAAGGCGTTGTGCACCTTCGGCCGGTTGATGGTCAGCTTGGCCACCACGCCATGCTCGCGGCGCTGGTGGTGGTAGAGGATGTCGTCGTAGCCGCGGTCGATCGCGGTCCAGGTGGGGATCTTGCTCATGGGCTGCCGGGTAGCTTCGATGGCGGTGAACGCTGTCCAGGGTCGGCGGGCAGGATCACGCCGTCGAGGTGTTTGCTCAGTCGTTCCTGCGCGGCCGCTTTGAACATCCGCCGCCGAATCCCGATGAGCGGCACCAGCGGCACCACCAGCATTGCGAATCCAAGCAGTGCCGCCCAGCGTGGTCCGGATGCCAGCGAAAGCGGCAGCGAGAGGCCAGTGATCAGGCAGACCACCGTGATGCAACTGCGCAGGAAGATCGGTGGAGCCAGCACGACACCAAGCGCGGGAAGCCCGAGCAAGAGGCAGCCGATGACGACGCCACGTCCGATTTCCTGCCCTGCCCACAGCGCGGCCGCGGGTGGAAAGGCAGCGAGGGCAAGGTACCAGCCTCCGATGATCCTGCTCCACCAGAGCGGCTCGATTTCTGGCCTCGCTGCGACGGCGACTCGCGGGGGCGCCCAGGCGTCGTGGCCCTGATCCGATGGCTGGCTCAGGCGATGAACCCCGCCACCAACCGCCGCACCGCATCCGGCTGCTCGCGGTGGATGCCATGCCCGGCTTCGGCGACGATCTCGAGCCTCGCCGTGGGCATCGCCGTCGCCATCTCGCCCATGACCTCGACGTAGCGGCGGTCGGCGGCGCCGGCGATGAGCAGCGTCGGACAGGCGATCTCGCCAAGGCGCTCCCACAGATTGGGCATGGCCCCCGCGCCGAGCTGGCGCAGCGCGCCGGCAAGGCCGACGGGATCGTGGTTCATGCGCCGGGCGCGGACGTCTTCCTCCAACGCGCGCGGCAGTGGCTTGGCCGGGGTCAGGATCGGGTTCTTCTCCCACATCGCCACGAACGGACCGAGGCCGTCGTCCTCGAGCGTCTCGGCGAGCGCCATCTCGTGCGTGCGGCGACTGCCCTGGAGGACGCCGTCTTTGAAGCCAGGGCCGCTCGAGACCAGCACCAGTCGACGCACCAGGCGTGGATGGCGCAACGCCAGGACCAGGGCGATGCGGCCGCCCATACTATAGCCGAGGATGTCGGCCGGTCCGGACGCGAGGTGGCGCTTGGCGAGGTCGTCGGCGACGGTCTCGACCGAGGTCGTCGCCGGACAGGGTTTCCAGCCGTGGCCCGGCAGCAGCGGCGACACCAGATCGGGAATGGCGAGGCGCAGGACGTCACCCCACACCAGGTCGTTTTCGGTGAAGCCGTGCAGGGCGACCAGCATGGGCGCGGAGTGTGTTGCGGGCCGCGGGGGTGCAAGGTCGCGTGCCGGGGTGGAACCTTGCCCTCACGCCCCCGCGACCGGCGCGTCGGACGCGTCCTGGGATCGCCGAGTTGCACTCGGCTGCATTCGTGAGGCACGCGCATCATGGAAAGCCGAGTCCACCTCGGCGATCCCAGGGGACGGCTCTGACCCATTGGGCGGATACAGACCCGCTCAGCCCACCGGCTTGGCGGCCACCTGCGGCAGCTTCCAGATCTCGCGGTTGTAGTCGCCGATCGTGCGGTCGGCCGAGAACTTGCCGCTGCAGGCGGTGTTGAGGATCGCCGAGGTCGCCCAGCGGTCGGCGTCGCGGTAGAGCTGCGCCGCCCGCTCCTGCGCTTGCACGTAGGTGGTGAAGTCCGCGCACACCATCCAGTAGTCGCCCCACGAGGTCAGCGTGCCGAGAATGTCGTCGAAGATGCCCGGCTCGACCTGACTGAAGTGGCCGCTGCGGATCAGGCCGATGACGCGCTGGAGATTGGCGTCTTCGGCGATCGCCTGCTCGGGCTTGTAGGTCGCGCGCATCGCCGCGATCTCTTCGGTGGTCTTGCCGAAGAGGAAGAAGTGCTCGTCGCCGACCTCTTCGCGGATCTCGATGTTGGCCCCGTCGAGGGTGCCGATGGTCAGCGCGCCGTTCATCATGAACTTCATGTTGCCGGTGCCCGAGGCCTCCTTGCCGGCGGTCGAGATCTGCTCGGAGAGGTCAGCCGCGGGGCAGATCCGTTCCATCAGCGAGACGCGGTAGTTGGGGATGAAGGCGACCTTCAGCTTGTCGCCAACGTCGGGATCGTTGTTCACCACCGAGGCGATGTTGTTGATGAGCTTGATGATCAGCTTGGCGATGGCGTAACCCGGCGCGGCCTTGCCGCCGAAGAGCACGGCGCGGTTGACCCAGCCCTTGGTGTCGCCGCGCTTGATGCGGTCGTAGAGGTGGATGACGTGCAGCGCGTTAAGCAGCTGGCGCTTGTACTCGTGGATGCGCTTGACCTGGACGTCGAAGATCGCGTCGAGCGGGAAGTCGACGTCGCACTCGCGTTTGATCACCTCCGCCAGCTCGCGCTTGTTGGCCAGCTTGACCTCGCGCCACTGCTTGCGGAAGACGGCGTCCTGGGCCAGCGGCGCCAGCTTCTTCAGTTCATCCAGCTTGGTGGTCCAGCCGGCGCCGATGCGCGCGGTGATCAGCTCGGCCAGGCGCGGGTTGCACATCGCCAGCCAACGGCGCTGGGTGACGCCGTTGGTCTTGTTGTTGAACTTCTTCGGCCACAGCTCGGAGAAGTCGCGGAACAGCCCGGCGACCAGCAGATCGCTGTGCAGCTGGGCGACGCCGTTGACCGAGAAGCAGCCGACGATCGCCAGGTAGGCCATGCGCACATGCGGATGGGCGCCTTCCTCGATGATCGACATGCGCGCCTGGCGGGCGGTGTCGCCGGGCCACTTGAAGGCGACCTGGCGCATGAAGCGCGCGTTGATCTCGAAGATGATGTCGAGGATGCGCGGCAGCAGCGCCTTGAACAGACCGACCGACCACTTTTCGAGCGCCTCGGGCAGCAGGGTGTGGTTGGTGTAGGCCATGCTGCGCGAGGTGATGTCCCACGCCGCGTCCCAGCCCAGGCCATAGTCGTCGATCAGCAGGCGCATCAGTTCGGCGATCGCCACCGTGGGGTGGGTGTCGTTGAGCTGGCAGACGTTCTTGTCGGCGAAGTTGGCGAAGTCGGTGCCGTGCACCTTGGTGTAGCGGCGCAGGATGTCCTGCAGGCTGGCCGAGGCGAGGAAGTACTGCTGGCGCAGGCGCAGTTCCTTGCCGTTCTCGCTCTTATCGTTCGGGTACAGCACCTGCGAGATGTTCTCGGCCCCCGACTTGGCGCGCACCGCGGCGGTGTAGTCGCCGGCGTTGAACTCGGTGAGGTCGAACTCCTCGGTCGCGGTGGCGCGCCACAGGCGCAGGGTGTTGATGGTGCCGTTGCGGTAGCCGGGGATGGGCACGTCGTGCGGGATCGCCTGCACGTCCTGGGTCTCGACCCAGCGCACGCGGGTGTGGCCGCGCTCATCCTTGTAGAATTCGCTGTGGCCACCGAACTTGACGCGGGTGGCGTATTCGAGGCGCTCCAGTTCCCACGGCAGGCTGTGCGCCAGCCAGTGGTCGGGCTCCTCGATCTGATTGCCCTCGACGATCTTCTGGCGGAACATGCCGTAGTCGTAGCGGATGCCGTAGCCGACCACCGGCAGCTGCAGGGTGGCGCAGGAATCGAGGAAGCACGCCGCCAGGCGACCCAGGCCGCCGTTGCCCAGACCAGCGTCGGTCTCTTCTTCGGCGATCTCCTCCCAGGTCAGGCCGAGAGCGGCGAGGGCTTCGCGCGTCGGCTGTTCGAGGTCGGCGTTGAGCGCGGCGTTGCCGAGCGCGCGACCCATGAGGAATTCGAGCGAGAGGTAATAGCCGCGCTTGCAGTCGGCGGCGTAGTACGCCTCGTGGGTGGCTTTCCAGCGCTCCATCATGCGATCGCGGATGGCGAGCACGGTGGCGGTGTAGCGGTAGCGGTTGCTGACCGAGTGCTGGTCGCGCCCGAGGGTGTAGGCGAGGTGGCGCTGGATGTCATGCAGCACAGCCGGAGCATCCATCCCCAATGGCGGCAGGCTCGCGCTGGCGGCACCGGCCGTGGGGCGGGTCTCGCTCGCGCTGCTGCGACGGGGGGCGGGCTTGCTCTGATCGGCCATGGGCTGCTCCTGAGTGCGGACGGGAGTGTGCAACGCGATCGCAGGGCGGGCAAGGAGCGCACCGGCTGCATTGTTCGCCTTAATATGGGTGCGTGGTCCGTGGTCCCACTGCCGGCGGCAGACGCCTGTCTCCAGGCGTCGAGAGCCGGTGGTCCGTGGTCAAAATCACAAGGCAGGGGGGCTCCTGCCCTTCGACCACGGACCACGGACCACGGACCCGTCAGCGGCGCTGACCCAGCGACCGGCGCGCCGCCGCGGCCAACGCGCGGTAGGGGGCGCCGGGGTCGATGCCTTCATCGGCAAGGTGGTGATCGGCGGCGCGCGCGGCGGCCTCGTACAGCGCGATCAGGGCGCGCGGCTCGTCATCCGCCCACGGGCCATCGGCGGTGACCAGGCTGTCGGGCGGCCAGGCGCGCCAGGTCGCCGCCAGTGCGGTCGGATCATCCTCGGGCAGCAGGAAGGCGCAGAGACCGCGTCCAAGGGTGAGATCGAGATCGGCCGGGATCCGTTCCGGATCGGTGGCCAGCAGCAGCGTCCAACCCAGCCAGGCCTGCTTGAGCAGTCGGCGCTCGCCGTCGTCGAGCCGGCCGGCGCGGGCGAAGACCAAGCGGATACAGGCGTCAGCCGAGCGCAGCGCCGCCGGCGCGACCACGCCGGCGGCGAATCCGGCCTCGGCCGCGGCGCGATAGGCGGCGATGGCGCGCGGCAGGTCGCCGCGGCGTTCATGGAGCACGGCCTGGTCGAATCCGGCGGTGACGCCGACCTCGGCGTCGCCATGCAGGCGGACGCTCTCCAGCGCCGCCATGAACCAGCGCGAGGCCGCGATCTCGTCGTGCAGGTGCTCGGCCGCCAACTCGCCCTGAGCGATGAGGAAACGGCCCCAGTCGGGGGTCCTGGGCGGGTCGGCGCGCAGGCGGGCATGCACGGTTTCGCCCTTGGCGTAGAGCGCCGCCGGCACCGGCGCGCCCTGGGCGTGTACCGCCAGGTAGGCGGTGAGCAGGCGGGCGGGCTCGCTGTCGGCGGGAAGATCCATCGCCGGGGATCGTCTGGCCGGTCGGGACCTGTCCAGGAAGGGGGGGTCTGGCGGACGCTGAATGGCCACTAGCCCGCCGGGGGGTGCCTTCTATCCTGCGCGCTCTTCGCGAACCCCGGATCCGTGCCATGAACGACCAGCAGAAGCCTCCCGCCGACGCGCCCAAGGACGCCGTTCCCGCGCCCGAGGACGCCAAGCACGCCGACCCCGCCGGTCAGCTTCCTGCCAAGGGGGCGACCTGGAGCCAGCAGGTCTTCATCTGGACCATGATCCTGCTGGTCGGCGTCATCTTCGGCATCGGCCCCAGCGCTGGCCTGCTCTTGCAGAGCCCGGGCGAGATCGGTGAGTACAAAGTCGACGTCGGCGAGGTCCAGCGCCGCCAGCGCATCGCGGTGCTGCTGCAGGACATCCTCGGCGTGCGCTTCACCAAGTTCGATCGCTTCGAACGCGATCCCTCGCTGGCCTATGCCCGCGACATCCGCAAGGCGCGCTATGCCAAAGATCAGGGGTTGATGCCATCGGGTGGCGACCTCAATCGCCTGGTCGACGAATTCATGGCGCGCAAGGTCGGCGAGCGGACCTACGCCGACATCTTCCGCGACAACCGGCGCAGCCAGGAACTGTCCGACCAAGAGCTCAAGCTGTGGTTGGCCGAGGAGTTCGCGATCAAGGCGCTGGCCGCGCGCGACATCGCGGCGCCGGTCGTGCCGGTCGCCGCTGGCGGCACGCTGCAGAGCCTGATCGAGGGCAAACTGGTGGTCGACGAAGTGGTGCTCACCGCCAAGCCGCTGCTGCCCGAGGTGAAGGCGGACGACCCTGAACTCGCCGCCACCTACGACAAGATGAAGACGCAGCAAACCTTCGCCGTAGCCCCGGCGACCACCGTCCAGGTGGTGGCGGCGGATCTCGACGCCCTCGCCCGCGCCCACACCCCCAGCGACGATCAGGTCAAGGCGTACTACGAGACGCACCAGGCCGAGTTCACCAAGCCGGCGCCTGCGGTGGAAGCCGGCAAGGAAGCGCCCAAGCCCGAGATCAGCCCGCTCGTCGAGGTCGCCGAAGGCATCAAGGCCACCCTGCGCCGCCAGGCCGCGCTCGCCCTCGCCAAGCCCATGCTCGAAGCGTTCGAGCAGACGGTGGAGAGCCAGGGTCTGGACGACCAGGATGCCGCCGCTTTCGCCAGCGCGGCGAACGAGGCCAAGCTGGTGGTGACCGAGATCGAGGTCAGCGAGACGCGCGATGACACCATCACCCTCGGCCGCTTCGGCGCCCTCGACCAGAAGTTCCGCCTGCATTCGGCCAAGCCGGGCACCGTCACCAGCGTGCTCAAGGCGCAGGGCGAGCAGCCCGTGCTGCTGCGCGTCGGTGCCCGCCGTGCGAGCAGCGTCAAGCCGCTCACCGACCCCGAGGTCGTCACGCAGGTCAGCGAAGAACTCGCCGGCCAGCGCGCCTACGCCCTGTTGCTCGCCGAGGCCGAGACGCTGCGCGCCGCCGCCGAGGCGGCCGGCCCGGGCGGCCTGCGCACCGTGTTCGGCACCGACGAGGCCAAGAAGCGTTGGGAGGCCACCGTCGAGACCAAGGACCGCGCCCTGGATGCCGAGGTGACCCCGCCCGCGCCGGCTGGCGAGGCCACCCCGGCGCCGCGCGAACCGCGCCCGCTGGCCAGTCTCGCCACCCCCACCAATCCGGTGCTGATCGTCGAAGAGGCCAAGCGTGGTCGCATCCCGACGGTCAAGCTGGTGCAGGTGGTGGGTCTCAAGGCCCCTCCCGCCAGCGAGGCGTCGGCCGAGGCGATGCTGGCGAAGCGCATCCGCGACGAGATTGAGCGCGTGCTCGATCGCCAGGCCGACCTCGCCATCGATTCCAAACTCAAGTCCGGGGGCTGAGGGTGGCCGAGGCGCTGGTCCAGAGCGATTGCCCGGGCCTGACCCTCGTGGCGCGCGGCAAGGTCCGCGACGTGTACGAAATCGACGCCACCAGTCTGCTCTTCGTCGCCACCGACCGCATCAGCGCCTTCGACGTGGTGATGCGCAACGGCATCCCAGGCAAGGGCCGCATCCTCACCCAGCTCAGCCTGTTCTGGTTCCAACTGCTCGGCGGCTGCGGGCCGAACCACCTCATCACCGCCGATCTCGTGCGCATGCCCGCCAGCGTCCAGCGCCACGCGGCCCAGCTCGCCGGACGCAGCATGCTGGTCGAAAAGCTGCGCATCCTTCCGGTCGAGGCGATCGTGCGCGGTTATCTCAGCGGCACGGGCTGGAAGGAGTACCGCACGGCTGGCACAGTCTGCGGCATCCCGCTGCCGGCCGGTCTGCGCGAGAGCGACTGCCTGCCAAAGCCGATCTACACGCCATCGACCAAGGCCGAACTGGGTACCCACGACGAGAACATCAGCCCGGCGCGCGCGGCCCAGATCCTCGGTGCGCATGCCGCCGTGGTCGAAACCTTCGCGCTCACCCTCTATCAGCGCGCGCGCGACCATGCCGCCAAGCGCGGCATCATCATCGCGGACACCAAGTTCGAGTTCGGTGTCGACGCCGCCGATCGCGTCGTGCTCGCCGACGAGGTGCTGACGCCCGACTCCAGCCGCTTCTGGCCGGCCGACCGCTACGCCGCCGGGCGTGGGCAGGATTCGTTCGACAAGCAGTACCTGCGCGACTACCTCGAACGCATCGGCTTCGACAAGGACGGCGGCGGCATCGAATTGCCACCCGAGGTGGTCGACGGCACGCTGAGCAAGTACATCGACGCCTTCCGCATCATCACTGGCCGCCCGCCCGAACTGTGACGCGCGAGCCTGCGCGTCACGTCGTGGCTGGCGATGGACGCTAGCAGGCTCATGAAAAAGCCCCACTTCGGCCTGCTTGGCCGCGGCGAGTCGTCTGCTGCGTTGCGGAAAGCTTGCGCTAGCGGTGCTAGCACGGCACTTTCCGCGCCTTGCATACGGCCGCGCCAGGGCCGTCGCATGCCTCGGGGACTTTTTCATCAGCCTGCTAGGCTTCCGTGATCGATCTCGCCTGGTGGCAGTGGGTGGTCGCCGGCCTGTGCGCGACCCTGGTCGGCGTCGCCAAGACTGGGGTACCGGGGCTCGGCATCCTGGTCGTGCCGGTGCTTGGACTGGTGATCGGCGACACGGTCGCATCGGCGGGCTACCTGCTGCCGCTGCTGTGCGTGGCCGATCTCTTCGCGGTGCTCTATTACCGTCGCCACGCCCAGGCGCGGAAGCTATGGCAGTTGGCGCCGTGGGTGTTGGGCGGCATGGCCATCGCCGGTGTCCTGCTCGTGCTGCAACGCGGTGCGCTGCACGAACGCATCGGCCCGACCGCGGTCAACGCTGCGGTCGGCACCATCGTCCTGGCGATGATCGCGCTGTACCTCGTGCGCAAGCGCCAGCCCGACGCCCCGGTGCCGACCGATCGCGGGCACGCCGCGCGCTATGGCGTCACCGCTGGCTTCGCCACCACCATGGCCAACGCCGCCGGCCCGGTGATGAACCTCTACCTGCTCTCGCAGCGTCTGCCGAAGGCCGAGTTCATCGCCACCGGCGCCTGGTTCTTCCTGGTCATCAACCTCGCCAAGCTGCCGATCTACGTCCCGCTGCAGATGATTACGCCGGCGTCGCTCGCCTTCGACGCCTGCCTGGCTCCATTGGTGGTGCTGGGCGCGCTCACCGGCCGGCGTATCTTCGACCGCATCCCGCAGCGCGCCTTCGAACGCACCGTGCTCACCCTCGCCACGCTCGCCGCGCTGATGCTGTTCGTGCCCAAGCAGGTCTGGCGTTCGTCGCCGGCGAGCGACGTCAGCGTCCGATGACGCCTGCTGCCGCGGCCGCCAAGCCGGCGGCGCCGCGCGCGATGTCATTGGGATCGTTGAAGATCAGGAGCAGCGCGGCGATCATCAGCATCGTCCCACCGTGTTCGCGCCACCAGGACATGGCGCGCTTAGCGGGCTGGGAGTACGAGCGCACCAGGTTTGCGCCAGGGGGCCATCCGCCGCGCGCATCCCCCACCCTTCAGCCGCACGGGAGGCGTTCGCCGTTCCAGCGGCCATCGTTCGCGGTCGCGGATCTCGACAGCCGCTCTAGAAACACATCTATCACTGGTAACTGGAGAAGTGAATTCATGAGCAAGCATCAAGTCACCGTTCATACGCGCACCCTCAACCTGATCGTGCGCGCCGAGTTCGAGAGCGAGACGCTCGCCGAACTGTGGGCGAACCGCATCTTCAAAGCCAAGGGCACCGGCGCGGCGATCACCGTCGGCACCGTCCGCCTGGTTGGCCCGGAGATCAAGAGCGTCGAGTACGGCCCGCTCGGTGGCCCGGTCAAGATCGTCGGCCAGCATCCCGCGCTGGCTGCGGCGGCCGCTGAAGAGGCCGCCGCCCGCTGACGCAAGTGGAGTTTTGCCAACGATTTGGCGGAACGGGCACGAGGGATGCGAGGGGCCGCCGCGATTGACGTCGCGGCGGCCCTGGTATAACCCGCCGACCACACCATTGATGGCCGAGTCTCGCCGCAGGGCGGGAACGGGGGACCCAACCAACGGGGCGAACCGCGCATGCGCGGCGGGCACTCTTCGGCCCGAGCCCGTCAGCTAACCTCGTAGGCCGCGAAGAGGCGATGCTCCGGACCACCTGGCAATCGCCTCGTTGTTCCGGGAGATCCCATGGCCGACCAGCCTCCGCAGCCCCAACCTCCTGACCCCCCGCCCGAGGGTGATCACAAGGTGCCGTGGAATCGCCGTCTCCGCTACCTGCTGATCGGGCGGCCGCGCGACATCACTGACCAACGCGTTCTGCATCAGCTCGCGTTGATCCCGCTGCTGGCGTGGGTCGGCCTGGGCGCTGACGCTTTGTCGAGTTCGGCGTACGGTCCCGAGGAGGCCTTCCGCGCCCTCGGCGAACACACCTCGCTGGCCGTGCTGCTGGCGTTGGCCACCGCACTGACCGTGACGGTGATCTCGGCCGCCTATTCCAAGCTGGTCGAACACTTCCCCAATGGCGGCGGTTACGGTGTCGCCACCCGCCTGCTTGGCGAGCGCGCCGGCCTGGTCTCGGGCTGCGCGCTGCTGATCGACTACGTGCTCACCATCACCATCTCGATCGCCGCCGCCGGCGATGCCATCTTCAGCTTCCTGCCCATGGGCTGGAACACTCCGAGCCTGCCGTGGTACGAGCAGCCCAAGATGTGGTTCGAGGCGTTCCTCGTCGTCACCCTGACCGTGCTCAACCTGCGCGGGGTGCGCGAGTCGATCCTGGTGTTGGCGCCGATGTTCATCCTGTTCCTGATAACCCATGTCGTGCTGCTGGTGGTGGGCTTCGTGCGCCATGCGCCCGAGATCGACGACACCGCGCGTGAGGTCTCGGCGAATTTCCAGCAGGGGGTCGGGCAGATCGGCATCTGGGGCATGCTGGTGCTGTTCTTCCGCGCCTACTCGATGGGTGGCGGTACCTACACGGGTATCGAGGCGGTCTCTAACGCACTGCCGTTGATGCGCGAACCGCGCGTGCAGACCGCCAAGCGCACCATGCTCTACCTGGCGACCTCGCTGGCCATCACCGCCGGCGGACTGCTGCTCTGCTACCTGCTCTACCACGTCAAGCACACCCCGGGCAAGACGATGAACGCAGTCCTCGCCGAGCAGGTGGTCGCCGGCTGGCCCGGGGGCACCATCTTCGTCGTCGTCACCCTGATCAGCGAGGCGGCCCTCCTCATCGTCGCCGCCCAGGCCGGCTTCGTCGCCGGGCCGCGGGTGACCGCCAACATGGCGGTCGACTCGTGGTTGCCGCATGGCTTCGCCTCGCTCTCCGACCGCCTGACCACGGGCAATGGTGTCGTCATCATGGGCGCCATCTCGCTCGCCGTGCTGCTGGGGATGTCGGGAGATGTCAGCAAGATCGTGGTGATGTACTCGATCAACGTGTTCCTGACCTTCGCCCTGACCATGGCCGGCATGGTGATCTTCTGGTGGTTTCATCAGCGTGGTGCCAAGGAGCGTCGCTCGCGCCTGTGGTTGTTCGGCTTCTCCCTCGTGCTGTGCACGACCATTTTGATCGTGACGATCGTCGCCAAGTTCGGCGAGGGCGCGTGGAAGACCCTGGTCGCCACCGGCAGCCTGGTAGTCATCTGCATCCTGGTGCGCATGCATTACCGCAAGGTCACGCGCAAGGCGGCGGCGCTCTTCTCCCAGTTCGGCAACCTGCCGCTCTCCGACCTTCCGCCCAAGCCGATCGACCGCAGCAAGCCCACCGCGATCATCCTGGTCGGTGGCTACGGCGCGCTCGGCATCCACACCCTGCTCAATGTGCAGCGCGTCTTCCCTGGCCACTTCGCCAACGTCGCCTTCGTCTCGATCGGGGTGATGGATTCGGGCGGTCACAAGGGCGTCGACACCATCGACGCCCTGCGCCAGCGCACCGAAGAGACGCTGTCCAAGTACGTGCGCCTCGCCACCGGCCTCGGCCTCCCGGCTGCCAGCCACTATGCGCTGGGCACCGACGCCGTCGCCGAGGCCGAGGAGCTGTGCCTGGCCATCGCCAAGGACTACCCGCGCTCGGTGTACTTCGCCGGCAAGCTGATCTTCCAGAACGAGCGCTGGTACCATCGGTTGCTGCACAACAACACCGCGCACGCGGTGCAGAAGCGCCTGCACTGGGCCGGACGCGCGATGGTGATCATGCCGGCCCGTATGCACTAAGCGCGGCAAAGCCGCGCGTCACTGGCAGACGCCGCGTGAGCGGGGGGGGGGATTGCCGCTTCGTCTCGGGGCGGCTGACCCCGCAGCCCCTCGCCGTGCCCGCCCGCGCAGGGGCGAAGGCCCTTGAGGTGGGGAAAAGCGTAATCCCAGCCACCGTCCCGAGCGGGAACGGTGTATGAGCCGCATGCAAGGCTGAGGCCGTCCGGCGTCGAACCGCCGTCAGCGCCGCGCGTTCAGAAAGGTATCCATAACACCATGATCAGAGCGCCAGTTACCGGAGTCGACTGTGATGCACGCGGCGGACCCCCGCCGGGCGCCGGGCTTGCCCACCTCCCCTGACGTTCCATTAATACCCGCCTTACGATCCCCAACGGCTCCATTACCGCCCGTGCTGGCCTCAGCCCGCCCCGCCAAGGAAACGACCATGAAGCGCTTCATCCTCCGTACCCTGCCCATCCTCACCGTACTCGCCATCGGGCTCCTGCCCTTGATCGGCGCTGACGAGGTAGGGGCCCCGGCGGCGAAGAATTCGGTCAACGCCTTCCAAATGATCTTGGCTGCGGGCTGGACCGAGTGGCAGATCATCCTGCTGTCGGTCATCGCCTTCGCGGTCGCGATCCAGCTCTTTATCACCCTCAAGCGCGAGGTGATCATCCCGCCCGGCATCGCCGAAGACCTGCACAACTGCTTCGCCCAGGGCGTCACCGACGAGGCGACCGAAAATGCCCTCAGCATGACCCAGAGCGATCCGACCTACGTCTCGCAGGTGATCGCGTCCGCGATCGACAAGAAGGATTTCGGCTACGACGCGATGGTCGCTGCCGCCGAGTGCACGGCGACGGCAGAGACCAACCGCTGGAATGGCAAGATCGGCTGGCTGGCCCTGTTCGCGTCGATCGGCACCATGATGGGCCTGTTCGGCACGGTCTGGGGTATGATCGGCGCCTTCATGGCGATGGCCGCCAACCCCGCCGGTGTCGACGCTGCGATGCTTGCTGGCACGATCGGTGGCGCGCTGATCACCACGGCCAACGGCCTGATCGTCGCCATTCCCATGCTGATCTGCGTCTTCATCCTCCGCGGGCGACTCAACCAGTACATCCTGGACGCCACCGTCATCTCGAACGAGATCCTCGACTACTTCCGCCCGGCTCGCTGAGCGCCGCCCTCCGCTGATCCGGTCTGCTTTACGCGTTGGAAGAGGATACCATGGCCAAGCTGAAGTTAGAAAGCACAGAAACCGAAATCGACATGACCGCCATGATCGATCTGGTGTTCTTGCTCATCATCTTCTTCATCCTCGCGGGCAAGATCAGCTCCGAACAGCGTTCCCAGCAGATCACCGTGCCGCCGACCAAGACCGCGACCAAGCTGCCGGAGGGTGACCGCATCATCATCAATGTCTTCGGCTCGACGACGATTGGCGGGCCGCCGGCCAATTCCATCAGGGTCGGCACGCAGACCTTCGAAGCCAAAGGCATCGAGGATTTCAGCGCCTATGCCAAATTGCGCCAATTGCTCGACCGGGCCTACGACCGGGCCGACAAGAAACCAGATGTGAAGAATCCTACCTTGCAGATTCCGGAGGTGGTTCTGGAGATCCGCGCTGACGCCGACACTGAGTATCGTGTGGTCCAAGAAATCCTTCAGATCGTCACGGATAGCGTCGATCCCAATGATGCGATGAAGCCCAACACCGTCCCGGCGCAGGAGATGAAACCCTTCATCGCCATCAACTATACCACGCGCCGCCCTGGCGAGAACAAGTAGGAGCCGATCATGGCCAGGAAATTCTCGCGCAAGGCGGAAGACAACGCCGTCCCCCTCGACATGACGCCGATGATCGATTGCATCTTCCTGCTGTTGATCTTCTTCATCCTCACCTCGAAGTTCACTCCGGATGAGAAGGCCATCGCCAGCCTGATGCCGACCGACAAGGGACAGGCGGCGGCGGCATCGGTCTCGCCGATTCCCAAGGAGCAGGTCAACATCAAGATCTTCCCCGCGGGAATGACCAAGGGTCATCAACCTTCAGCCTATCGCGACAAATTGACTGAGATCCGCGCGGCCCTGCAGCCGGGGCGACCGATCCAGGAGGTCTGGTTGCAGGTCGGTGGCGAGGACCCCCTGGTGATCGATGGGTCCAAATTCGCTCAGGCAGGGGGCGATGCGGTCAAGGCCGAGGTCAACAAGATCCACCAGCACATCCACGCGGCCCTCGACTCCCGCAAGGGTTCGGATGGGGCATCCCGCAAGGACGCCCAACCCGTCGTCATCCACTGCTTCTCGGCCCTGTCGTGGAAATTTGCCCTGCTGGCCTACGATGCGGTGCGCGAATACGAGCGGGTCACCTCGGGGGGCAAGGCGATGCAAAAGGCCGCCGAGCTTCTCGAGGCGCGCGAGGTGATGTTCGCCCCGCCCCGGGTGCGCAATTACACGCCAAATGAAGTGGGTAACGAACTCCACGAGATCATCCACTTCCGCTGAGCCCGCGGACGCGGCTGGGCGTATTACGCGCGGCGTCGGCCTTCGGCCGGCGCCGTATTGTTTTACTGGCGGCAGGTGATTTCCTCCGCGCTCCAACTCAGCGGACCCTTAATGCAGCGAATCCTCCGACCCGCCCTCCTCCTGATCCTCTGCGCTGTCGTCGGTCTGATCGCGGCCGATGGCATCGACGTCGGCGTCAGCAGTGGTGGCCAGCCCGACGTCTTCGGCATCCCGATCGAATTCATCCTCTTCGCCGTGACCCTGCTCGGGGTGGCACTCTTCCACCACCACACCCTGGCGGTGGCGCTCACCGGCCTGACCGCGGTCACGCTCTACAAGCTCGGCTTCACCACGTTCACCGGCCATCACCTTCCCGGCCTGTCGGGCCTGGGCCAGCACCTCGCCCACGAATGGGTGACGCTCGCCAACCTGCTCGGGCTGCTGCTCGGCTTCGACATCCTCGCCCATCATTTCTCGTCGAGCCGGGTGCCGGCGATCCTGCCGCGCTTCCTGCCCTCGGGCCGCTGGGGCGCCTTCGCGCTGCTGGTGCTGGTCTTCGTGCTCTCCGCCTTCCTCGACAATATCGCCGCGGCGATGATCGGCGGCACCGTCGCCGCTACCGTCTTCAAAGGCAAGGTCCACGTCGGCTACCTCGCCGCCATCGTCGCCGCCTCCAACGCCGGTGGCTCGGGCAGCGTCGTCGGCGACACCACCACCACCATGATGTGGATTGACGGGATCGCTCCCAGCGACGTGCTCCATGCCTACGTCGCCGCCGGCGTCGCCCTGCTCATCGTCGGCGCGGTCGCTGCGAACCAGCAGCACCGCCACCATCCGATCTCGGCCGATGCCGATCCCAGCGTGCGCATCGACGGCGCCCGCGTTGCCGTCGTCGCCATCATCCTCGCCAGCGCGATCGCCGCCAACGTGGTGATCAACGTGCATTTCAATGCCCTCGCCGACCGCTTCCCCTGGATCGGCGCCGCGGTGTGGCTGGCGATCCTGATCACCGCGCCCCTGCGCCAGCCGCACTGGAGCGCGGTCCCCACCGCCGCCAAGGGCGCCGCCTTCCTGCTCTCGCTGGTGCTGAGCGCCTCGATGATGCCGGTCGAGCAGTTGCCCGCGCCGTCATGGCAGACCGCCTTCGGCCTCGGCTTCGTCTCGGCGGTGTTCGACAACATCCCGCTGACCAAACTGGCGCTGACCCAGGGTGGCTACGACTGGGGTGTGCTGGCGTACTGCGTCGGCTTCGGTGGCTCCATGCTCTGGTTCGGCTCCTCCGCCGGCGTGGCGCTGGCCAACGCGTTTTCCCCCGCCAAGTCGGTGGTCAACTGGGTCCGTCATGGTTGGCACGTCATGGTCGCCTACGTCGTCGGCTTCGCCGTCATGCTGCTGGTGCTTGGCTGGCATCCCCACCCCACGCACAAAGGTGCCTCGGCCGCTCCTGGCGCCGCGCATCCGGCCGCCGACGCTGCGCCGACGTCCGCGCCCGCGGCGATGCCGGCTCCCTGAGGTGGGGTGAACCCGCGGGCCAGCGCGTAGTTCATCTTCTCGAGGTGCAGCATGTTCGACTTCTTCGGCGGCAAGCGGGTCCCAACCATCGGATCCGGCAAGGGCGTGAAGGCGCCGTCGATCGCCTCGCGCAAGGAGGTGCACCTCGTCTTCCTCGGCCTGCTGGCGATCGTTGCGGTCGCGCTCTGGCAGATCCAGGGACGCTCGGGCAGGATGGGAGCTGGAGGTGTATCCCCGGAGCGGGCCCCGGCGGCGATGCGCGCGCCGCAGCTCAGCGCGCTCCCCGCCCTGCCCGGGCCGGCGGCGATTGCCGAGCAGCAGGGCACCATCGCCGATCTCCAGCGCGACGGAGTCCAGCCCAGCCTGCTGACCGGTCTCGACGCCATCGTCATGGCGTGGGTCGAGGCGCTCGAGGCGGCTGACCGCGCCAAGCCGCCCCTGCCCCAACGCGTCAGCGCTGAGGACTTCGGGCGTAGATTGGTCCAGGGTGGGCAGCCGTTGCTGGTGAGCGGCCGCCTCGACGACCTGTCGCCGGCGGTGGTCGAAGGTGGCGGCGGCGGCTGGCGCTGGCTGTCGGTGGCCCTGGCCGAGGGCAACTACGCGCTGGTGCTGGCGCGCGACGACGGCGGCGAATTGGTGCTCAACGAGCGGATCGACGTGGTCGGCCGCTACCTGGGGCGCCTCGAGACCGCTTCCGCGGGCACCACCCAAGAGACGCCGCTGATCGCGGCGCGCGTGGTGACGGCGGCGCGCAGCGCGACGGCGAATGCGATTCCCGAGGGCATGCGCGAGTTCTACGGCCCGCTGCGCCTGCCCGAGGACCTCTACCGAGACGTCAATGACGAGCTGCCGCTGATCGAGACCCGGGCCTATTACTACACCGTGGGCCAGGTGAAGACCGAGGGCGCCACCCCCGAGCTCTACGCCGACGCGATCGATGCCAACCGTCAGGCCAACGATATCCATCAGCGACCCGATGAGTTCCGCGGCCGGGTCGGCACCATCAACGGCTCGGTCTACCACGTCTGGGAGGATGAGCAGGTTGCCGCCGACAAGCCGTTCGATGTGCGCCGGGTCGGACGCATCCTCCTCTTCAAGCGCGACATCGGTCCGATCACCGAGGATGGCGTGACCAAGACCAAGTCGGTGCTGCGCCTCTTCGAACTCGCCGTCGTCGGCGATCAGCCGCTGCCTGCCGTCGGTGATTACATCGAGGCCACTGGACGCTTCGTGAAGTGGCGCTCGATCAAGGTCGACCGCAATCGGCCCGAGGACCGCGTCAACAACTTCGCCGGCGGCGCCGGCAAGGTCTACAGCATGTTCTTCGTCGTCCCCTCCTTCCGCCAGAAGGTCGTCGAAAGCATCGACTGGATGCCGGTCAAGATCACCCTCTCGGTCTTCGCAGGCGTCTTCTTCGTGGCGATGTTGTTCTACCTGCATCGCGATCGGGGCGCCGAACGGCGCATGCGCGACAGCGTGGCTTTGCTGCGCGAGACCCGGCGCAAGGCAGGCGCCCATCGCCGGCCCCCGGCTCCGGCGGCCGGCGGCGAAGCGTCCGAGCCCCCGCCGCCCGACTCTCCCCAGCCGTGATCGAGCGGGTAGGGGCCCCTGGTCCCGCCACTTGTGATCGTCTCGCCAACCCGGTACGCCG
>Ga0163148_10001670_pt1 | contig 28446 bp, 30 predicted proteins | sample OliLakLV19MP7P2_FD_148606 | JGI IMG/M metagenome (GOLD analysis project Ga0163148, IMG submission 148606) | Freshwater microbial mat bacterial communities from Lake Vanda, McMurdo Dry Valleys, Antarctica- Oligotrophic Lake LV.19.MP7.P2 | ecosystem: Environmental > Aquatic > Freshwater > Lake >... | reverse complement strand
AGGATTTAGATTTAAAAAGGCGCTACTCTTTTGCTAAATCATATTTCGGATTAGACTTCAATTATTTTTATAATCTCCAGCAAACTTCTTTCTTAAACGAACAGAACCAAATTCAAGCGTTGGATAGAAATAATTTTATTACACCAGCCATCAATTTTGGGGCAACACATTTTTGGGGACACGCTGATTTTTTTGTGTCCGTTGCTACTTCATCTATAAAAATTAAAACTGATGATATTGATAACTCGATAGGTTTTAAAGCTATTACGGGAATGCGAATTTTCCCTTTGGCTCTTAAAGAAAATACGATACGCCCATACCTTAGCTATAAGTTTGCCCCTATACGATTAAACCAAAGTAATTTATTAGGCGAGAATTATAGGAGAACACAAGTAAAGTCAATTTTGGGTGCAGGTATAGCTTACCAAACACCCAGAGTTTATGCTTACTTAGGATATGAATTTATACCCGATAACGAAACAAATATCCACTTATCCAGAACGCAGACCGCAACTTCAACTTTTCCAAAAAGCCTAATCAATTTAGGAATAAACTATTCTATTGAATTTACAAATGGTTCTTATTCGCCTCCAATCCAACGACTTGACTCTTTATTAAGGCTTAAAAACACTTTGGGCTTGTTCTTTGGAATAGGTCCTTCTTCGGCTTTTCCAACGCAAAATTCCAGCTATATTACTGACCTATATCCCTTCTTAGACGATAGGACAATGCCCAATATTTTTCCAGAAATCACAGCAGGATATCATTTTTCAAAACACGAGTTTGCAGTATCAGCCAATTTCAGACCAATAAGGCAAAAGCGAGATGCTTTTGCCTTTAGTCAAAGCTTAAGGAGGATCAGTTTTGGCTTAGAAGCCTATAAATTTTTATTTGACTATCACGGCTTTGTCCCTTTCTTAGGTGCAGGACTGCAGTTTGAAAATATAAGTCTTATCGAAATGGATAACGGTGTAAAAATAACAAACGATAGATTTACGTTGGCAACGCCCTCTCTCGTTTTTGGTTGGGATATTAGACCAAGCAAAAGGGCTGATATCTGGTTGTTGAGAACTAATCTTAGGTACTCACCATTTTTAGAATTAGAAAAGAATAGTAAGAAAATAAGTCTTCAACATCTGGAGTTTAACTTTATTCAATTGGTAATATATCCACAAAGGATTAAAAAGTATAAAGAATTACGGTAGCTAACAGCGGTTTGGCAAAAGTGGCGGTTCAGTGCTCCAAAGACACATTTGTGGTAAATCAAACATTGGTTCTCCGCATCAACATTTGTGGTGAAAATCGCTACCCTCGCCAAGCCGCAAACCGACTGTGTCTTGAATCAATCCGTAAAAGCGGAAAGAATGCTGTACAAAAGATGGAAGCCCTTTAGGGATGATAAGACGAAAGCCGAAGCCGAGCGAACCGAGCAGGGGAATCATTATCATTAACAAAGGAACTGGCCTTCTGCAGACGACTTTCAGGAGCAGCCATTAAACCACCGAATGTGTATGCTGAGCGAAGTCGAAGTACTGCGTTGGGGGGAAACTCCCTGGGTGGTGAACGATAAGGAAAAACGAGAACTTGATTCTTGTAGGTGAGTATCGTCGAGCTGAATAAATTAAACTAACTACGAAGTCTCGTAATATCTAAAAAGATGTCGAAAGCGGATGGTTACGTTTGTGTCCGTTAAGCGTGTAAAGGAAACCTGGGCGGATAATCCCTATACTTTGTTTCTTGAGTGCGTGTATGGAGGATTGTACCATCATTTTCCATTCAACAGGATTGAGTTTAAAGAGGCTATGATCCAGCCATTTGTTGGTGTGGTTATCGGCATGTAAGTTATCTGTAGTTTTGAAGTAGAAATGACAGAAAAGAAACCCAAAAAAGTCTTCATCGATGGCCCGATCTCTCCGGAGTTTGTAGCCAAGTCTATTGCTTCCCACAGCACCAAAATGGACATCGGTGCCCACAGCATCTTCCTTGGCCAGGTCAGAAATGACATGATCGACGGCAAGACAGTCACCGCCATCGAATACACTGCCTATCCCGAGATGGCTGAGCTCAAATTTCATGAAATCCGGGAGGCCACCTTCGCCGCCTATCCCCTCACTTGCCTACATATCTACCATAGCCTGGGCATGGTAATGGCAGGTGAGATAAGCCTGTTTGTTTTCACTTCAGCAGTACACCGCGCAGAGGCGATAAAGGCTTGTGAATACATCGTGGAACAGATCAAGCACCAAGTACCGGTCTGGGGGAAGGAGGTACTTGAAGATAACAGCTATGTCTGGAAATCGAATACGGAGGTTGACCCTCATGGCTAAATCCAAATGACCATTTGCCTTTTTGTAAAATGAATTTTGGCCAGTTGAATTTACTTTAGCTCTAATTTTTTCAACGAGCTCAAATCAATGTCCTCCTTGAAATACCTGATAAAGTCATCTGAGCTGGTAATCTTTACATTTTCATCACAATTGAAGTGAACTATACCACCACAAACATGGCTGTAGTTGACAAAATATTGGTAATCATCATCCATCACCAGGATCACATCGCCAATTTCAGGTGTCTCATGACTTGAATGCAACAAGATGTAGATCCATTCATTGGGACCAAATTCAATCCAACCTTCCCTAATCACCCGGTATGTGATACGTGTGATTGAATCCAGACGTATGACGGAAGGAGATATGGTTTTGAACTTATCCAGTTTAACAGAAGACTTCATTTTTGTTAGTGCTTCTTTAATCCATTGTTGCTGAATTTCAGGATCTGGTTTTGTATTCATATGCTGGGCTAATACGTTTCCAGAAAGACACAATGTGAGGGATGTAGTAATCCCGATGCAGAGATTCCTCAACAATTGGATATTACATAGGTATAAATTGGAAATTTTGTCCATTAGTGTTTTTCTCATTTAGGCAAAACTAGTATAGAATCTCCTTAAATATATTCCAAAGATCTCCAATCGGGTATACTCTTTGCTGCTAAAGCCAACTATGACTGCTTTCATGGGTTTAAAGGATCTGCTTGGTAAAATGCAGGCATTGAAGTCCTTACGAATACCTGGACGGCAAACTGGTCGTTTGACGTCCTCTTTTAGTAATGTACAGGCAAAGGGAGGGGTTTTTCTCCCCCGATATCAGTATTTGAGGCAGGATTTGAGTATATTTGAAAGAGTCTAAATTGCGTTTTCAAGGAGATACATGAATGTTAAGAAGTACAATGGGCTTTTTTTTAAAGACGGGAAATTTTCCCCCGTCAGGGACGTCCTGTCTGTCGAGGTAGGCCTGAGCATCTCTGTCAATAACATTCCTTTTACCGTTACCATGCAGACCCCGGGTCAGGAAAAAGACCTGGTCAGAGGTCTCCTTTTCTCAGAAAGTATCTACCGGGATCTGGAGATACACCCCAAACTGGAAGCCACCGGAATCAACGAAGACGGCTATATCACAGCCATTAACCTCACGATCCCCGACCACCTGGTCCTGAAAGATTTTGCAGGAACCCGCAATGTCATGTCGGCATCCTCGTGCGGATTGTGCGGGAAAACCTCGTTTGATGATGAAACACCGGTCAAGATCATCAATACAGAGACCCTCGATCCAGCCCTTGTGGGACATATGTTCGATCAGGTGAGCGAACAACAAAGTTCGTTTCAACAATCCGGGGGCACGCATGCAGCCGGTGCGTTTACCATAGATGGCACTATGCTCAGTGTACGTGAGGATATCGGCAGGCACAATGCAGTCGATAAAGTCATCGGTGACCTGATATACCGTAACCTCCTCAGCAAGGTAAAATGCCTAACCGTCAGCGGCCGTATCTCCTTCGAAATTGTGAGTAAAGCAATATCAGCCGGCATACCTTATCTTGCCTCTGTCTCTGCTCCTTCCTCCCTGGCGGTGGATGTGGCAGAAGAAGCAGGCCTCACATTGATGGCTTTTTGCAGAAACCATAAATTAACAGTGTATTCAAACACCGGACGCATGCAGACAGATGATCTCGCGGAAGCTATGGCCCCGGTAAACAAGAAAGAAAATGTCTAAGAATCTTAGCGAACTGTCCGGTCGGAAAGGCCTTGAAAAAAATCTTTTTGAAGAACTCGGTATAGCAGCTCGTCATACCGGTACGCCCGATCTTGATACGCTCGAAAAACTCAGCGCCTCCTTCCTCGTCGGCAAGGCAAATGTATACGGTTCAGTTTCTTTCTACGATTTTTTACGCCCGGAAAACAAAGGCAAAAAAGTATATGTCTGCAATGGGAGCGCATGCATGACCGCTGGTACACAAGATACACTCAAAGAAAAACTCGGACATCATTTCAAACCCGAAGAAATAGGGGAGATGTGCTGCCTGGGCAGATGCCATGAAAATAGCTCGTTTCATATCGACAATAAGAATTACAGCGGCCTCGATATTGATCAGATTGAATCTATCAAATCGGACCGGACCACCACCGCAGAGAAATATAATGTTGGTTCGATCGGTACGCCTATACTGACTAGTCCATATGGCCCTGTAAGTGAATATTATCAGATATTCAAGGAAGCTCTTCAGAAACCCGCTTCCCAACTTCTTGCTGAATTGAAAGACTCAGGCTTGCGGGGTCGAGGTGGTGCAGGCTTCTCCATGGCCTTTAAATTGGAGAGCTGCCGCAATCAAACCGAGGAAACAAAATTTATCGTCTGCAATGCGGATGAAGGTGACCCTGGTGCATATTCCGATAGATATATCATGGAAGAACGACCTCATTCCTTATTGATGGGAATGATGATGGCGGGATACATAGCCGGAGCGAAATATGGAGTCGTCTATATCCGCGGTGAATATCCGGAATCAGTGGATATCATCAACGAAGCTATCGCAGATTTACAAAATCAAAATCTGTTAGGAGAAAATATTCAAGGCTCAGGGTTTGATTATCAGTTTAAAGTGATCAAAGCACTTGGCGCATATATCTGTGGTGAAGAAACCGCGTTACTCTCCTCGATTGAAGGCCAACGTCCTGAAGTGCGCGTGCGTCCGCCGTATCCGACCCAACAAGGTTTGTTCAACAAGCCAACCGTTGTCAATAATGTGGAGACGCTCGCCAACCTGCCGTTTATCATGCAGCATGGTGGGAAAGCATTCGCTGCTATTGGTACACAAAAATCTACAGGCACAAAATTGATATCCCTTGATGGATACTTCAATACACCGGGGATCTATGAAGTCGATATGGGCACTCCACTACCGGATGTTTTATATGGTTTAGGCGGAGGTTTCCGCAAACCTGTAAAAGCAATGCATATCGGTGGACCACTTGGTGGATTAGTGCCGGTGACAGAAGTGGACAGGCTGACGGTTGATTTTGATTCATTCGCGAGAGAAGGATTTTTGTTGGGGCATGCATCTATAGTATGTATCCCTGAAGACTATCCGATCATACAATACCTTGAACATCTCTTCAGGTTTACGGCTCATGAAAGCTGTGGAAAATGTTTCCCCTGCAGATTGGGCTCCACGCGCGGATATGAGATGCTTGCCAAAGCGCAACAAGGTGATTACAAGATAGACATTACACTAATGGAAGATCTCCTCGAGACGTTGGAGACCGGCTCATTGTGCGCATTGGGCGGAGGACTTCCGCTGCCAGTCAAGAATGCCATGAAATATTTTAAAACAGAACTTGCACCGTTCTTTAATTCATAAGACATCATGTCACTCACAGCATATATCAACGACCAGTCATACGCTATCCGAGAAGGAGATACCATCCTTAAGTTTGTGCGCAGGCATTTTGGTCAGGACTATGTCCCCACTTTGTGCGATGCACCTAACCTTGATCCATTTGGTTCATGCAGGGTATGTAGCGTCGATGTCGCACTCGCCAAAGATGGCCCTTCTAAAGTGCAGGCTTCGTGCCATACGCCTGTCATGGCCCATTCGTATATCTATACCGATAGCGAACGCATCACCAGGTTGCGAAAAAATATAATCGAACTGGTACTCACAGATCATCCATTGGATTGTCTCACTTGTGAGGTCAATAATAACTGTGAATTACAAACCGTAGCGGCTCGAGTAGGTATTCGAGATGTTCGATATCCGGCTGGTAAAAATCACCTGGACAAACAAAAGGACAAGAGTCATCCATACATGACTTCTGATTTATCAAAATGTATTAATTGTTTCAGATGTGTTCGTGCCTGTGATGAAGTGCAAGGAGAATTTGTGCTGAGCATGGCTGGCAGAGGTTTTGACAGTCATATTGTGAAGGGTTTTGAACAATCCTTTTTTGAATCAGATTGTGTGAGTTGCGGAGCCTGTGCACAAGCATGTCCAACATCTGCGATATCAGATGTGTTCGAATCGAAATCGGTGGTGGCGGATGAAAAGATCAGGACGGTCTGTACCTACTGTGGAGTCGGATGCAATCTGGATGTAGCCGTCGTCAATAAAAAAGTAAAATCAATCCAGGCACCGTATGATGCCGAAGTCAATCAGGGACATACCTGCCTGAAAGGACGTTTTGCATTTTCTTTCTACAATCACCCTGATCGTCTGCGTACGCCACTCATTCGAAAGGATGGGGAGCTTGTACCTGCCACATGGGATGAAGCATATGATTATATCGCCGCTAAGCTCACCACCATTAAAAATGAATATGGTCCTGACTATATCGGGGGTATTTCTTCAGCACGTTGTACGAATGAAGAAAACTACCTGATGCAGAAATTTATCCGCGCCGTCATTGGTACAAACAATATTGACTCTTGTGCGCGTGTATGTCATTCGCCGACCGCGCTTGGTATGCAGCGGACATTTGGCACAGGGGCAGCAACTAATTCTGTAGTCGATCTCAAGTATACTAACCTCATCATGGTCATAGGTGCAAACCCGACTGATGCGCATCCTGTCACCGGTGCTAAGATGAAACAGTTTGCCATGAAGGGAACATCCATTGTGATTGATCCCCGTCGTACAGAAATGGCCAGGTATGCAACGTATCATTTACAGTTGCGTCCGGGCACCAATGTGGCGATGCTGAATATGCTACTTTATTTTATTATCAAGGAAGGACTAGAGGACACATCCTTTATTGAAGGACGTACAGAAGGCTATGAAGATTTCAAAAAGCACATTCTCAATCTTGATGTTAATGAGCTGGAAAAAATAACCGGTGTCAACAAAGAACTCGCGCGTCAAGCGGCTATGGCTTATGCCAAAGCGCCAAATGCAATGTCTTTTCATGGACTTGGTGTGACAGAGCATTCTCAAGGTACGTATACCGTCATGCTTATTGCTGACCTCGCCATGATCACCGGCAACATCGGAAGACGTGGAGTAGGAGTGAACCCACTTCGTGGACAGAACAATGTGCAGGGTGCTGCTGATATGGGGTGTCAACCTCACCAGGGTGCAGGATATCTTGATGTGACCCTTCCGGAAAATCATCGTTTGTACGAGGATTTCTATCATGCAAAACTTCCTTTGCATGCAGGATTGAAGATCCCGCAGATGTACGATGCTGCACTTGATGGAAAACTAAAAGCGATGTGGCTGATGGGAGAAGATAATGTGCAGACGGATCCGAATACACATCATGTGGTCAGTGCATTGAGCAAGCTTGATCTGCTGGTGGTGCAGGAAATATTTATGACGGAGACAGCAAAACTTGCACATGTGGTGCTGCCAGCTTCTTCTTTTCTTGAAAAGAGCGGGACCTTTACCAATGGTGAGCGAAGGATTCAGAGAGTACAAGCTGTTGTACCACCCATCGAAGGCACAAAACCTGATGGACAAATCATCGCGGAGATCATGACGCGGATGGGATATCCGGAACCTGATTATGATCCTGCTCATTTACTTGAAGAAATTTCTAAAATAGTACCCTTCTTTGCCGGTGTCAAATGGGATGAACTCGGGGACAATGGCAAACAATGGCCAGTCAAACCAGATGGCACGGATACAGAGATCCTGCATATCGATACCTTCAAACGTGGTAAGGGAAAATTTCAGGTGGCCACCTGGAAAGAATCAGAAGAGATCGTCAATCACGGCGCGGAGTATCCATACATTCTAACTACCAATCGGGAGCTGGAGCATTACAATTGCGGTACGATGACCCGCCGCACCGGCAATGTGGAGATTCTCACTGATGACGTCTTATTGATCCATCCCGATGATGCAGCCAATCATCTGATCCATGAAGGTGACTTTGTATGCATCATCAGCGCACGCGGCAAGATCGATGTCAAAGCCCATCTTACAGACGAAGTCAGACCCGGTATTCTTTCCTCCACCTTCCACTTTCCAGAAGTCAAGATGAATGATCTAACTTCAAGCGTAAGCGACAGCGAAGCGATGTGTCCTGAGTACAAAGTTGTTGCTGTCAATATTCGAAAGAGCAAAGGACAATACAAGGCAAAAGCGCAGAATGGAGTTCCTGTTTAGGCGGCTTAAGGCGAAAGAGGCGAAAGAAGCTGAAGGGGCTGAAACGTAAATTAAACCGGGTCCCTGAGCTTGTCGAAGGGAAGAGTTGAGTACCTTTCCTTCCTCCGCCACCTTCGCGCAGCGAAGGGGCGGTATTGGAGGGCCCCTGAACTGACCATTGACAATGGAAGGGTATAGTAAAATCAAACTGCGGATCTGCGCAAAAAAAAAGAGGCTGAAGAGGCGAAATAGGCTCAAGAGGCGAAATTGTATTACGATCAATAGTTGAATTGTAACTAAACCCAATATTTACCCCATTTAGATCGCAGCGCAGCGTAGATCCCGCCCCGTGAGGACGGCGGGAGGGCAAAGGGGGGGCGAGAAAAATCAAAAACATTCCATGGTAGATATAACCCATAAAATAATAACCCACCGCTCTGCCATAGCAGAAGCAATCGTTGCAGTGAGCAAGCAGGAGACTATTGACGCCATACGCAACAAGACCGTCCCGAAAGGTGATGTCTTTGAAGCCAGCAGAATAGCGGGTTTATTTGGCATCAAACGTACGAGTGATATGATCCCTGATTGTCATCCGGTTCCGGTTGAATTTGCAGCCGTGCGACATCGCATTGAAGGATTGGAGATTATCATTGAAACAGAAGTGCATACGTTGTATAAAACAGGTGTTGAAGTAGAAGCCATGCATGGTGCATCTGTCACCGCATTGACGATCTATGACATGCTCAAGCCGATTGACAAGGGAATAGAGATCAGGAACATCAGGTTGTTGAGCAAGAAAGGAGGCAAGTCCCAATACGCAGATATACTCAGCCGAAAATTAAAAACGGCTGTAGTGGTTTGTTCCGATAGCATATCAGCCGGTAAGAAAGTTGACTTTGCCGGGAAAGCGATCATTGCCAAGCTGAAAAAAGTGGATGTAAACACCGAAGATTACACCATCATCCCTGATGAGGTGCCTGCGATACAGGATAAAGTGCAGTCTTTATATGATGATCGATATGACTTGATCATTATCACCGGAGGCACAGGCTTATCACCCAGAGATGTAACCACAGAAGCGATACGTCCGATGCTGGACCGAGAAATTCCCGGCATCGCAGAAGCGGCACGACAATATGGTCAGCAACATATGCCGTATGCCATGCTATCACGAAGTGTTGCTGGATTAAAAGGCAATACACTTATTCTCGCCCTCCCGGGTTCGACACGAGGAGCAGAAGAAAGCATGGATGCCTTGTTTCCCTACATCCTCCATATATTCAAAGTGGCGGAAGGCATGCCACATAGTGAATAAAATCACCCGCTGCATCGCCTACAAATTTTTAAAATCATTTCGAATGGGTTCAAATCGTGTGACCAAGTAGCAGGCTACTGTGTTTTAAAAATCACATCGAATAGGCAACCATCCTGTGAGACGAAATTGTCTGAGCCGCGAGAACGGCCTCTTTTAGGCCATAAAGCCTACAAGAGGTGCAAGTGAAATAGGAACAAGCAAGCCAGCAAATAGGATCGCTATGCTATAGAACTACTATCAAAGCGAGTTTTTTGAGCGACTAGCGTTTGGTTGGTGAGTTGTAGCACTAGGAAGCGGGTGAGGAGGTCGAACCATGGTTACTTTTTAGGCAATGCAAAAAGTAAACGTATCTCCACGCTTCGTGCGCAACGAATTCACTTCGCACTCTGGCGAAACCCAAACTTCGCCTGCTGCAAAAACGTATGCGGCATCTCCTCATCACCTTGATACCCAAGTTCAACCTTTTCACCACTATCAGGAAAATGGACAGTACCGAAGATATAATCCCAGATGCTCAGGGAGATACCATAATTGATTCCATATTTGAATTGGGCCGGAAAGTATTTCGCATGATGCCATGTGTGCATCTGTGGATTGTTAAAGATGTATTTCAATGGACCCAATGGAATCCTGATATTGGAATGATTGAAATGGCCGATACTCAGGGCGATGATATGCACCACAAAAAATTCCTGAATCCCAAAGCCGATCATGCCGAGCGGGATGTATTCAATAGCGCGATACACTACGTTTTCCATCCAGTGATACCGCAGATGGGTGGCAAAACCCAGTTGCTTGGCGGAGTGATGTACTTTATGAAATTGCCATAAGAAAGGTACACGATGTAGAAGACGATGGATGTTCCATTGGATGAAATCTCTCACGACAAACATGGTCAATAGTTGCACCCAAACGGCCCATGCTGCTATCTCGATCGCCACAAGGTTGCGTAAACCAAATACATTGAAGAGAAAACTATTGAAACCTTCCACAAACACACTCGATACGGCATTGTATCCGATCAGAGAGAACAGGAAGAAATTGAAAAACATATAAAATACGTCCAGCCAGAATTCTCGGGTCCAGACGCCTTGTTCCTTTTTCCATGGGCGGAAATATTCCATGGAAAAGAAGAATAGCGAAACCCCGATCAGCCAGTAGAAGTAGTTGTGCCAGGATGGCGTTGTGATCTCATGAAACAGGTAATTGGCGTAACCTTTATAGGCATTGATAAATACTTCGAAATAATGCTGAAAGTCCATAGGCGCTATGCCAGTTTTTGTGGTTCAAAAGTACATGCAATTCAGTCTAGACTTGTGTCTCATAAGTTACAGATCAAATGAACGATCCGCTGAATTTATTCTGAATTTCTTAACCATTGAAAACCAATTGATTAGCTCTATTTAGATATGTATGTTTTACAAAATGTAAAATAAATTTCCTGGATGATGAAGATTAATAAAGAAGTGAGTCGTGCGTCTTAAGTCTGAAATCTGGCATCTAAAATATGGCATCTCAATTAACCCAAATCGCGTTATGATTGGTTTCCACTTTGGAGGGATTCCAAAATTATGACAGCAAGTTGGTCTATATCAATCGCTTCCAATGGATGCCTGAAACCCTCAATGATTTTAAGGTGCCCTTTTTTCAATTGACTCGCTGTGTTCTCAGATTCTTCTATGGTCACCATGTGATCATCAGTTCCAATACAAATCAATACCTCGTTCTCAATGGTCGCGAAGTCTGCTGCAGTCATAGCCTTGCCGGCACCAAGTTCCGTCATCATTTCAGCAGTTAGGATCATAATGCTTTTCCACGCTGCCGGCGCATGCCTTTTCGCAAGCGTGTCAGCAAAAGCAGGGATTTTATGTTCGATGACTTCAGGATTCATCATACGCACTTCCTTGGCCGCTGAAGCCGGATCCCAGTGAAACTTCGTGCCAAGGGTAATGATTTTCCTGGCTCTCCCTGGAAATTGATGTGCCAGCTGAAGCGCGACATAGCCACCCATACTATAGCCAAATAGATGAGCAGACAGGATATGATGTGTATCCATGAACTCAATAATGTTTCGGACAAACAAGTCAATGGTGAACGGTCCTTCGATCAGGTCTCCTCCATGGCCTGAAAAGTTTAGCGTATAAACATCAAATGCAGAAGAGAGTAATTCCTTTAATGGTTCCAGCTGTGTTTTGCTTCCCAAGGCTCCATGCAGCAGAATCAAATTTTCTTTCATAGCTATTCCGTAACTCCTGGTTGATCTCCATCACCACTAGCCTTTGGCATGCGGAATATCTGCTGCGGATATGGAAAGCTGATGTTATGTTCGGTCATCGCTTTAAAAATCGCTACCCGTATTTCACTCTTGATATTCTCTACCCGAAAAACCTGGGAGCACCAAAACATAATCGTGATTTCAATATACCAATCTCCAAAGGTGGTGATCCGAATCGAGGGTTCGGGTGCAGTAGCAACTGCTTTGTGCTGGAGGGTGACTTCTTTAAAGAGGCTCATGACCCTGGTGACGTCTTCTTCATACGAGATGTTGACCACGATTTCAAAACGAGAGGTTTGGTGACTATAGGTCCAATTGACGACCTTACTCTGGGTGATGACCGAATTAGGCAGGATGATGAATTTGTCCTCACGGGTCATGACGGCGGTGGTCCTCAGTTTGATTTCCTTGACTCGGCACACGATGCCATCCACTTCAATCACATCATTGACCTTGATGGTCCCGTCAAACAGGATGATGATCCCGGAGATAAAATCATTAAACAGATGCTGAAGACCAAAACCGATACCTACCAGGAGCGCTGCAGAGCCTACAAAAAGAACGGAAAGATCAAATCCGATAATGCTAATAGACACTACTATAGCAATGACAATAATGCTGTATCTGGCCAATTGTTTAATGGAATATTTGGCCCCTTCATCTATTTTTTGGTTTTTGCGGATTCCCCTCGAGAGCAATCTCAATATGATCCAAGTGACGATGATCAGGATGATCAGGCCAAGCAGGTTATGCACATGGAAGGCGTAATTCCCGAAGTTGATAAGTTGATAATCAAGTATTTCTTTCATAACCCGGCTGGTTTATCCATTTCTGAAGTCACGGACAAAAATTTGAAAGTAAAACAATCTTTGGACTTCTGCACCCGCCAGGGAGCCATACTTGACAAGGGAATACGGTGGTAAGCATATTCGTGTGATACCGGACGCAAGTATCGTCAATAGGATAGCCGGTTCGGGAGCAGGTCAATTTTTCCATTCGATTTTTACAGCGGAGATTTTTTCATTCTCCAGTCGCGTATGCGGAAGGGCAGCAAACCCGTTTTTAATATAAAAGGAAAGTGGAGATAGGTATGGATCTCCATTTTAATTGCGCTCATGAGGGTGGTCAATACCCCATCCGTTGAGGTGGCCCTCTTTTTCTTTGATGAGGTTCAGCAGCACATGACCGAGTCCTTTACCCTGGTGTGCATTGCTGATAATAATTGAAAACCATCTGTCACTTGCCCGGGCAAAGGTATACGCCCATCCCACAAGATCACTTTCGTTTTCGAGGATAAGAAAATGGGTGTGGCTGGCAGACGCTTCATGAAATTCATCAAAGGCTGTTGGGGTGATAGCCAGATTTTGGGGGTACTCCATATTCCATAGCTGGCATATCATTTCTTTCTGCTCAGATATCAGTATCGATTTTTTGATGATTTTCATGGACATGGGTAGCATTCAGAAATGGTAGCGGGTCATTTTTTTTGACAGATAGCGGTCTACGTCCACATCGGCAGCCCGTAAAATTAAGGAAATCAAAACTGTTTCATCGATTTCATCCACATGCGTAAAATCTTTATAGGATACTTCCTTGCGATTTCCTTTGTCAAGATATCCGTTTTCATCCTTCAGCAGGAATCCTTTGGTAAATCCAAATCTCACTCCTTCATACTGTGATTTACCTCCCCACAGAATGGATGCCGGCCAGATAAAGCAGATATTTGCATGACGTTTGTAATACGGGACATTATAGGCCAGTTTTTCATGGCAATCCGGAATGGCCTGAAATATAATTTCGCGGAGTTTAGTCACCAGGCTTAACTCATTCACCGGAATAAATGCAAGGAATTCCTCTACACTTTTGAAAGAAACGTCCTGCATTTTTCTTTTCTTCAGGAGCGGCGATGGTTGCATGATGTCCTTTTTACTTTGGATTACGCTGATCCCTGCTTTATGTCTTCCGTGATCAGGATAAAGTAAATATAGATATACATTCGATTTGCGGTATAGAGGCCAACAAAAGGTTTTCTCAGACAGTATCAATAGGCGTTGAACAGGTAAATCAGTCGTAGAAAGGGGACGGTCAGCCCGGATGGTAAAATTGGAGGAGCAGAGACTGGTATGCATACACATCCTTCGGTTTTATAGTGATCATCTCAGCTAGTATTTCAAGTTTGCCACGCTCCTCCACCTGCAATGCTTCTGCCCACAACGCGACTTCAGTAAGGACCAGGTTTTCTGCTTTAGTTGAGGGCTCATCCATTCCAGTCTTATGCAGAAATCTCATTCGACATTCGTTTTCTGCAATGAGTCTGTCTCCTCCAAAGTGCTGCCTGATCATCTTCGTCACCCTGATGGCTATGTCCTGTACTTTTGGTGGAATTTTCCGGCCTAGTGCAAGACCAATGTTGGAGGCCGTAAACTCCACCAATACTTTCTGGCTGGTCCTATAGCCCTTTCGGGCTTTTATCTTTCGTTCTTCTTTCAGAGCTAGAGCCTTTAGTTGTTTATCAAGTGGCCGGAACCCAAAGCGGTAATAAAACCAGAATGCACCGGAGGCTATGCCTTCAGGATTGTCAAGCCCAAACTGGTATGCCTCTATTTCAAAATATCGGATAGCAAATACATGTCGGTACAATCGTAAGAGTTGGGCCATGACAAAGGCAGACTCCCCGTTTCTATAGGGTTTAAATATATTGATGCCGAAATTCGCTCTTTCACCGAAGACCCATGCGCCGCCGTATGCAACCGGATATCCATTTTTAAAAGCGGTATATCCCACATAGGATTCGAGGGGCATTTGCCGCGAAGGTACCATCCCATAGATCGCGATCGATATTCCCCTTTCAAGTCGGTACCACCGGAAGGAGTTTTCATCCATGTAGGTGCAAGGATCGGTTTCTCTTCCGGTCAGCAGCATTGCATTTTTTACCACACGCACAGCAGTTTCCTTTGCTGTCATATCAAGATATATGGGCGCAGGAACAGCAGCATTTAAAATGGCGGATGAATCAATTTTCCGGAGCAGGTCATTGTGCACATACGTTTCAGCGATCGGTAACCTGTTAAATGCCTTAGACAAGGCCTTACTCGTTGGCGTAATGCTTACGACCGTCTGGAGCCGGTCAAATAAGTGATCCTTGACATAAGGCAGCTCGTCGAAACGTGCCAGTTCATTGATCACAAACTGCAAACGTTTGGCTGGAGTAATTTGCAAGGCATCCATTAACTCTATGTTTTCGAGCCCTGCTGTAGTTTCTGCCTGCTCAATGGAAGGCAGGGTTAACCTGAGCACATCATTGAGGGTATGGGATGGGTTGACAAAATCATCCAGGATGATCTTGCAGTGGGGATGTACAAGAAGCCATCTAACCATGTCATGGGAAAAACGGGTAATCATTTGTGTGAATGGCAAGCCGGAATTGACCAGTCTCTGATTCCGGTCTTTTACGCTTGATTTCAGGAACGAAGAAATACGTTGCATTTCTTTTTCTGCAAGTGAACGTTGCGCTTCATCGGCGGGATAGGCGATGACAAAGAGCAAAGCGTCATAATAATGGATAAGGTCCTGATGGTTGCTGAAGGGTAGGGAGGAGAGATTTGTGAGGCAGTCATACCGTGATGCATTACTTACAGGATCAAAACTGTTAAGACAGTTTTTAAGCAAATTGACTTGGTTTCGGAAGGAGATCCTCATAGCGGAAAGGAGATGTGGCTATGGTGAAAGATATTGTTTTCTTTTCAGGTCCCCGTATTATAATGATAGCTTTGTGGCCTTATGTAGCAATGATATGGAAGATAAAATCGTAGTGAAAGATAGCAACGGCACATTGCTCGCTGAAGGAGATGCAGTGCTGCTGACAAAAGATCTCAAGGTAAAAGGATTCAACAAAGACCTCAAAAGAGGCACGTTGATCAAAAATATCCGTCTTACGGACAATGCCGGGGCTATCGAGGGTAGAGTCGAGGGCAGTGTCTTGGTAATCAAAACGATGTACCTGAAAAAGAAATAATCAATTTGCGTATCCCGCTATTGAAATCAGCCGATGACTTCAATTCCTAGTAAATAGCTTCAATCTGGTATTTGGTGGTGTTAAACTGGAAGGTATCCCCTTGTTTCAGACCTTTCATATGGCTGTACAAGGGTGCTTTTTCGGACATACCAAACACTTTTGTACCCTCCACTTCAATTTCCTCGCTCGATACGCCAATGAAAAATATCCGCTGGTCAGTGACAACGACAGCTCCTCTTTCTACCCGGTCTGCTGGATCTTTGGGATCAATAGAGCGGAGAATTTCCATTTCGGACCGCACAAATTGAAGTTCTTGTCCCATGACTTCAAGCATTTCCTCCGAAGAGTCTGACCCTTCGTCCGTCTGGCTTGGTGTTTCGGTATGGTTATAGGCTTCGGATTTCACTTCATCAATCCTTTCTGTGAAATGTCTGATGAGATCTTCTTGTTTATTTATACAGGTAGCAAGGATAGCTATTTTGGATATCTTCTGGCTCATATGTATTGTAGATGTTTGGATTCCAAAGATAGGCTTATACGGGCAGAGTTCCCTTTTCAGTTGAAAGTAGTTGAGTAGTATTTTTTACACTTAGGATAGGAGCAAATTGTCCCGGAAATCCTTTAAAAGCCTTTGGGTACTTAAAAATCTATGGATTCTCCAGCAGGTTGGCGATAGATTGAAGAATAGGATTCCAGCCTTCACCATGATTAGACACCTCTATGTATCGTTCCTGTCCCCTGGCAGCGTTTTCGAACCCGTCTTGGGTGACGGTCAGCGTAGTCTTCCCGTTTACTTCCTCCAGTTTATAAGTGACATTCAGATAGTTTTCAGGGATATCCTCCATCGTAGAGTTAGGATCAAATACGGTGTACCTGAGCAGGTAGGGTGGGTTGATTTCGGTTATATATCCTTTGACAAACACCATTTTTTTTCCTTCGTATTCCCCTTCCCACAGTAACAGACTACCTGGTGTCCAGTCCGAGATAGGTTCGCAACCAAACATATAAATCCTGGTCATTTCCGGATCCACCAGTGCTCCCCATACGCGCTCGACCAGAGCATTGATAGTGATGGTGTTATGGACAATCATTTTGTCTTTCATAGGCGGTAAATTTAGCAAAAACCAGCCCACTTCATTGAACTAGTTCCAGGACGCCAGGTGCGCGATGTACTCTACAGTTACCCATGTGGGGCGTGCTATAAGTTGCGCTTCGAAATGCTGCTCCTTGCCCCCTGCCCCTAGCTCCTTGCCCCTTGATCGGATGACGGACTTTAAAGAGTGGCTCGGTTGATAGGGCTGATGATTACAGAATAGTTACAAATCTACTAGTGCGAATAGTGCAGCACTGAAAATCCGTGAGGTTAGATCCGGTCCTGGTTGGTGTTGTCATCAAGTTGTCTATCTCATCTCTGTGTAACAAATCACATGCATGACCCATTTCATGAGCGAGCGTATCAATGGCTCCTGAGGAAGCAATCAGAATAAAAGATTCGGGTAACATGTAGCAACCTCTGTCACCTGATGCCAGTGTGTCTACCCATATGGCTTTCAATATATGTCTTGGCCAGATAAGCCCGGAAGGGAATCTTAAGCACTTGATACTATCTACAATTCCCTGGCAACATGAAAGGGTTTCATATTCACTCCTGTCGCCTCCAAAATATCCTCCTGCATCACATCCGGAAGCATTTGCGAGATATTCCCGGCCTGTCACTGTAGTGATCGGCGAAGCGATGACGCTTACATTACAGGTAGTGTAAATAGCAATAGCTGTTTGTATTTGCCGCTGTATTGTTGCAATTGGAACAACGGGAGTCCCTGTGGCATCAGCAATGACGATCGGGCAAATACGGAAACGTTTTCGTCCGGTATTTAACCCCGCGAGGCAAATCAGCCATTCCGGAAAGGTGATGATCCTGTTGCCTAACCACTCCAGGATACTGATAACATGGGTGACAACCCAAATGATGACAAACACAAACTCACAGACAATTCTGGTAACCCAACTCACAATCGTAATGACGACCCAAATCGTTGCACACACTACTTCAGTAATAACCGTAGTGACAACATCACATATAGCATCAAGTGGCCAGGGTAACCAGCTACATATGGTTTCAGATATTGTGCTGGATACATTTCGACATTCTTCACGCGCTTCGTTCCTGGTTTCTTCAATCCGTTCCTGGATTTCTCTGCATATTCTTGCCATGGCTAATTAAGTTTAGGGTAATCAATTTTATGTTGAGGTATTTTCCAATTGCGTGGCTAGGTCTAGCAGGGCTCTGCGGGCACGCAGCAGCGCCACTATTTTTGCTATCAGCATGATGACAAAGGAAAACAGGAAATAGAGGAGGATCGTTTTTCCGATACCCAATGAATAAACTGAGATGATGCCTGAAAAAACAAGGATGATATAGCCAATAAAAGTAAAGATGCCTGCCACTCTTCCCTGATGACAGCCACAGGTGCTATAATGCCGTGCGATGGTTTTTTCTACTTCCTGATTTGCTTCTTCTGAGAGATGGGAAAACTGAACTTTAAAGGTCTTTTTGCCTGGAGACCAGATATTGATTTTTCCAGCTAGTTGCCTTACCTGGTTTGACTGAGTGATATACGTGAGATGCTCCATACATCTTTAAGGTTGACATGAACAAATCAATAGCTGTCTGACGGCTATGGTCAGAAAACAGATTTCATTAGTTTGTCACAAAAGATGATGTCAGCAATCGGTATCACGGGCATGCGCATGATGACTACGCGCATTTAGTTTCCGAATGTACAAAATGGATTTGATTTTTTATCTCAAAAAGATGAAAATAAATGATCAATAGGTTTTTTCTGTCTATACGATGCCATGTGAGGATTTTCCGGCAGCCCTAATATTGTAATACGTTTGGTGCTGAAAAAATACAGGAGGGTGGGATAGAATGCAAGGAAATTATTCCTGATTTATTTTCTGGAGATCATAGCTTTTTTCTCCAAAACTTACCTCCACACATCTTTTATCAATATCATCGTACGTATCGCACTTCAGTTTGTATAATTCCAGTTTGTTCCTTTTAAATTTAAATCCGAAATATTCCATTTTATCGGCTGAAGTACCAAGGCCAACCTGATCAATTTGTAGGCCGGCATCAAAATAATCGATGACCGGTTTATAATACTTGTATTTGCCAAGTCCGCTTACTTCTCCGTTAGCTTTAAATTCAACCTGCTCTCCTTTTTTAGAACTATAGTTTCCTTTAAATAGGATTTCTTCCAAAATCCGGGGTTCACTTCCGGTCGGTATTGAATTGATTTTGATAAAGAGTTTATCGTCGATTTTGATGCTATCCGATGTGATCGTTTGAATATTGTACTTGACATTGGACAGGGTGTCTCCTTGTTTTTCCCACAGTTGGAATGCGCCATTGTTGTTGACCGTCACCAGGTCTGAGATTCCTTCGTGAAAATTTATAATCATAGTGGCAGGGCGCAATGTATGGTCGGGAAGTTGTATAAAGCATTCCTCACTGCCTTCCTGAGCTTTGCGCGGAGACTGGCGATCCCGGATATCGTTTAGATAAGCTTCACTGATCCAGTTTCCTGAAAATGGGACCGGGACACTCTTGGTTTTGAAGGTGATAGCAGGTGCAGTACTTTGCTGCGTAGGTTTGGTGTCCCCGCCACAAGATAGCAGGGTAGTGGTGGCGATGACGAATAGAAGGATGTGTTTCATTACAGAGGATGTTTTAATAAGCCAAAGATACGGCTGTAAGGAAAGACAAGGTTACCCGATAACTCAATCTGATAGGCTTTGCCCCTATCCACCTGTTTGATGGAGCAAATTCGATGACCGGTGGATATACTTCAACTCTTCATATCCTAGCAGAAACTACATCCAACGACTTTCTCCGACTGTTGTGTCGATCACCTACAACCCAGGCCTGGGGAGTCAGACAGGATTTTCAGACAGCACTCATTTTTCTGAAGCTACAGAATAGGTAGTTCTGGAGACCACCGGAAGGCGTCTTATGATCAATGGTGAAACACTCGACCTTGTCAAAAAAATTCTTTAACCGCTCAACCATGGATGCCTCAGAATATTGTTTGATTTCGATACCACTACATTTTGTGGGTCCATCACTTGAAAATGTGCCGATGATCAGAATTCCATCAGGATTCATGCTTTGCTGCACCATATCAATATAGGATTCAACTTCATTGTCCTGGGTCAGGAAGTGAAAAGCAGCGCGGTCATGCCAGAAGTCATATTTTTCTGATGGCTTAAAATGCGCAGCGTCGGCTATAATCCACTTAACTTTTTTCGAGTCTTTACCCAGTCGCACCTTCGCTCGCTCAATAGCTGTTTCAGAAATATCAAGTACCGTGATGTCCTGGTAACCAAGGTCGAGCAAATGATCAACGAAAAAACTATCTCCGCCACCAATGTCGATGATTTTGGCAGTAACAGGGATTTTGAAATGGGTTAAAAATTGAAGGGAAGTGATGGGAACTGGCTGATACCAGCCGACTTCATCGAGCTGTTTAGTCTTATATATATTTTCCCAATGGCTGTGTCGGTCGAAGTTATTCATGAGCTTTTGTAGTGGGGTTGAGTATCCATTGCCATACTTTAAAGGCGCGTTTATCCATACAACTCATCCTCTTTTGGATGATCAGGGATGAACCCAGCGTCAGGATACCTATCAATAAAATAGCAGCATTGATACTGAGCAGATCTGCAATGATACCGGTGATAATTGCCCCGATAGCATATCCCAGGTCACGCCATAGCCTGAAGATGCCAATGCTTTTTGCCCTGTCAAGCGGATGTGTATTTTCAGCTATAGAGGCGAGAAAAGTTGGATACACCATAGCAGTCCCCCAGCCAAGCAAACTGGACAATACAATAAAGTGGATCATGGTTTGCGCCCATAGAAGCGCTATCAGTGCTATTGCCTGAAGCATCATGCCCGTGTATAGTAAATCTTTTTTACAAAGGATGTCTGACAATTTTCCGGTTATCAATTGGCCAATACCCCAGACTGCCGGATAGACAGCGGTCACTATGCCTATTTGGGGCAACGAAAAGCCTTTGGTGGCGAGGAGTATCGGGAATATGCCCCAGGCCATCCCGTCGTTGAGATTATTGATCAGACCGGCTTGCGTTACAGAACCCAGATTCTTATTGGTCCAGGTTGTTTCACGGAAGATATTTTTTAAGCGCGGAAGGCTACTGGTGGAGGTCTCCAGGTTTACATGTTGCCTTGTATCCTTAATAAAAAGGATGCTAAGGATAAGGCCGAGTATCACCAGTACAATACCTATGATGAAAGGATAAGGTCTCAGCCCATATTCACCAGCTATCCAACCGGTAAGAAATGCAACCAAAGCGACAGCGATATAGCCTGCAGATTCATTGATGCCCATCGCCAATCCACGCTTCTTTTCTCCAACCAAATCGATCTTCATGACCACCGTACTGGACCAGGTAAGGCCCTGGTTTATACCCAGCAATATGTTGGCGGCTAGGATCCAGTTCCAATCCGGAGCGAACATTAACATGAAGGGAACAGGAAGGCCAACAATCCAACCAGCGACCAATAAATTCTTTCTGCCAAATCTGTTGGCCAACGTGCCGGTATAATAATTGGTGATGGCTTTGGTGATCCCGAAAACGACAATGAAAGAGAGAATGGCTGTTCGTGCCGCTATGGCAAACTCCTGTTCTGCGATCTGAGGTAGAATGGAGCGTTCTAATCCCACCATTCCGCCAACAAATCCATTAATGACTACAAGAAGGGTGAATTGCTTCCAATTTTCTTTTAACCCCAGGCGTATTTTTTCCACTGAATTAGGTCATGAAATCTTTGCGTTCAGTGTTTCGAAATCTAAATAGAGTGTTTCAAACCACCTTGCGTCGATTTGATAAAGGTAGGGTCTTCAGGAGCGAGGTATCCTATACAATAGATAAATTATCAGTATTTGGCCCGGATGCGGCTGAGACTGACCTGGGTGATACCAAGATAAGAGGCGATATATTTCAGCGGAACACGTTTGAGCGCATCAGGGCACTCTTTGAGGAAATTGGCATAACGGACTTCAGCTGAATGAAACTGTATGCCCTCAATCCGGTTGAGTATAGAAATGAATGCTTTTAGAAATAATTGCTTGAATAACCGTTCGATTTCCAGATAGGAATCATAGAGTGCAGACAATTTGTCGGCATTGATCATGAGCAGTTCGCAATCTTCTATGGCCTGAATACCTTTTTTAGACGGTTGGCCTGTAACCAGGCTTTCTACCCGGGCTACAAAAGCTCCTTCAAATTCAAGGCTGTCTGTGATGTCTGTTTCGCCCTTATAATAATACACCCTCAACGCTCCCTTTTTTACGAAATAAATGGATTTACAGGTTTGACCTATGGCCTGTAAATCCGTATTTTTTTTGATAGAGATAGGCGTGCAAACACCTGACAAAGCTTCGTATGCTTCTGGCGTAAGTGGGTAAATGGAATCAATTATTTCCTTTAGTTTTTTCACTGGGTGCGTGAAATGTCAATTCTAAAGTTAGCGAATTAAGCTGGTATTCGCTTCTTTTGACCAGAAAATGTACGTCAGACCAGAACAGTAGGAGGGGTAAAATTTACATAATTCCGTTGGCACTATTGAAAAAGATCTTGCGCATGCACACGCTACTTGGAACATTTTCATAGGGGCCATAGTTTGGAATCACCTCGTATCCGGTTTTCGTATATAGCGCTATGGCTTCCGGTTGGTTGAAGCCCGTCTCCAGCATACATTCCTGAAAGTGAAGGGCTTCAGCCCATTTTTCAAGAGCATCCAGGATAAGGGAGGCTATACCTCTGTTGCGGTAGGCCGGATGAACAAACATCCTTTTTATTTCAACCGAATCTGGAGGATACGGCCTGAACGCGCCGCATCCTACCGGCAAGTTATCCGAATAGGCCACTATTATATGATGGATATTGACGAGGGTATTGAATGGTGCATAAAATGAATGGTCCTCACCGTCCCGTATCTGCAGTTCCTGGTCAAGCATGCCTACCAGCATTAGAAAGTCTGGGTTGGATGAATCCGTTTTTTGCAGGGTTATCAATGCTGGGTGTTTGTTAGCTGATTTATCTATGGTACCCTCCTCCATCAAATAATTTAATCTTTTTGGTAGACGCTGCTGAGTGTATTTGGAAACGGTGGTTGGTTAATAAACGATCAGTTTTTTCGCTAACACTCCTTTTTCACTTCGTATTTCTAAGAAATACATCCCGGGGGTTAAAGCGAGCTCATCAAAGGCAATCCTATGTCTGCCAGGTAAAAATCGTTCAGGTGCATTCGTCCACATTCGCCGCCCATTGGCATCAACGATCCGCAGTGTTCCGGTAAATGTTTCTTTGATCTCCAGCTCAACAGCAAAGTAGTCATCTGAAGGATTGGGCACAAGGTCAAAGGAGAACTGCTGCACTGCTTGAGTCACAGCAGAAAAAGGCATCAGTAATCCGCTCCTGGGGCCCTCCAATACATTTCGCATCAATTCAACCTGACCCTTGGTAAACATATTCATACATTCTTCGCTGGCATAGTCCATGTAATTTTCAACAAGATCAGGTATGTCCTCTCCATAATGCAATTCAACCTGCGTACAGGTGTTCTTGGTGGTATCACAATCAAAAGATGACTGTGCATTGGCAAAGGGTGTATCGTTGATGCCATCACTCTGGGCGCAATCATTCGGACCAAACGTTCCTCCATCACCCCAGATATGCCTCAGACCAAAGTAATGACCCACTTCATGCACAGGTGTACGACCTTTGACAGGAAGCTGGCCGCCACCACCCGGAATGTCAAGCGTGTTTGGATTATTACTGCCTACTACCCTGAAATCAATGACGACACCATCCTCAAACGCATCCGGTGCTCCGGAATTTACAGGCCAGTTAGCCAGGTTGTTAGGAGGAAAGGCAAAACCAAGTATCTGGCCAATCTCTATTCCAAAAATCTCAATAGGCTGTATTTTACAAACCCAGATATTGAGAAACTGCCCGGGATCCCACGCCGTACTTCCACCGAGTATGTCTGATTTTACCTCAGGCAGGAGATTGGCGCCTAAGATATCGACAGCAAATTCAGCCTCCGTCTGAACCCTTATGATCTGCGCAAGGTGGAAGCTTATACCAGCTGATCCAGCCTCGGGTTGAAACTGGGAGCGAAGATTCATTTGGTCTGCATTGAGTTGGTTGAAATCTTCATTTAGAATGCGGAGCTGATCCAGGATGATACTTTCGTCCAGATTTTCTGCCTCTTCTTTCCACACGATATGGACGACCACATTCACTAAAAGAGGATCCTGGCCTCGATGTGGTGTGGCTACAAGCGCAGTTTCAAATGTGTTGTCAAATGATTCCTGCAACGCAGGATAGTTTTTACGGATGATGTCGGAAAACAGTTCGTTGCCGCACAGTATCGGACGTGTTTGCGAATGGACGTTTGTGGTCGCCATCCAGAAAAATGAAAGCGCAAATAGCAGTCTGGTCATTTGGAATGGAATAAGTGATCATTAAAATGCGGGAGTGAATATATAAAGACATCTTCTGGTTTCAAATTTTTCTTCCCGGCGACCATCAAGGAGGGATTTTTAGTTTGGATTTTTGGCAGATTTTGCCAACCATTCGCTGCGGATTAAAATACGAATGCTGGTAAGCTTATAAAAGGGAACCGGCCCTGAAGGAGGGCCGGTCGTTTACGAAGGATGTGATGCAAGTAAGAAAATGAAATTTTTCCCGGCGGCTATAGTTTTATCGCTTTTACTACATTCCAGCGGGCATGCCCTAACCTTAGTAATCCTCATTGAAGGAGGAGTCCAATCGATTTCATTTACACGCAGTAGCAAGACCATAACTTCAAACGTTATACTTGCAAATGTCGGCTACCTTTCATTTTATCCGGTCATCAGGTTGTGGTGCAGGAGATTTGATAGTGTTGTGATCTTGACCATAACTAAAAAATACGATTGATGAGAATCCTACTTCCATTCGTTCTGCTCCTTACCGCATGCATTCAGGTATCACCGGATCTGAGTGCACCAGCACGATTGGAGATGATCAAAGCCGATAGCATGATGAGCGCAATGGCTGGCCATGAAGGCTTCCACCAAGCGCTATTGTCATTTGCACAGGACAGCCTTATCAAACCTGACGAAGGCAAACTGCCTGTCTTGAGCAAGAAAGCATTGGAAGCGGAATGGGCTGGTGTGCCTGACACTAAGGGCATATCATGGAAGCCATTCAAAGCTGAAGCTGCCAGATCCGGTGAGCTCGGTTATACCTTCGGCATCTGGAAGATGGTAACCCACGATACGACGTACTATGGCAACTATTATACAGCCTGGAAAAAAGGTGAAGACGGATTATGGAAGTGGGTTGTGGACGGTGGCAACAACACACCAGTCCCTAAATGGACCTTTTGACTCACAACGTCAAAGCATGTTCCGCTCCAATCCTGTTTCTAACAAATGCAATTGCATTTCCTCCTGAGTTGATTCGACGCGGATAGGAATTTTTCCGAGAGCCTGGTCAAAATCACTCAAGATGTCATGATAGTTTTCCACGCCGACAGAGAGCCTGATCATCTTTTCCGTGATGGAAAGGGCCTCTTTATGTTCAGGTTCCACATCAGCATGCGTCATCGTAGCCGGATGTTCTGCGAGACTTTCAGTACTCCCCAGACTAACCGCCAGCTTGATGAGTTTCAATGCATTGAGGAATATAAAAGCTTTCTTTTCTCCCCCTTTTACATCAAAGGATATCATTCCACCATTCGTCAGGCATTGCCTGTTACGGATACGAAAGGATTTTCCATCTGCTTCAGTCAGATTGCCGAGGTAATATACTTTCTCAACCTTTGGATGTTCATTCAGATGAGCAGCGATGCGCTCAGCGTTAAAGGCCTGGATGTCCATTCTGGCTTTTAAGGTTTCGAGACTGCGCAGGAGTAACCTCCCCGTCCATGGCCCGGCCATATTTCCTAAAAATGTCCGTAATCCTTTTACTCTTTTGATCAGTTCCGACGACCCAAGACAAGCACCTGCAATCACATCGCTATGACCGCCGATATATTTAGTGGCGGAGTATAGCACGAGGTCAGCACCATGTTTTAAAGGATGCTGCCATACCGGTCCCATATAGGTGTTATCAACGGCAAGCAAGATCTCTCGTTCAGGTGTAGAGAAATGCATGGCGATGTCCTTACTAGCGGCTATATCAATGAGGTCATTCGTCGGATTGGCAGGGGTCTCGATAAAAACAAGAGCCAGTTTATCGGCCATGCCGGTTGCTTCCACGATGCGCAAGATTTCATCCCAGGTTTGACCAACCTTGAAAGACACGGCATGGATTCCGAATTTGGGAAGGATTTTTTCAATAAAGTGATCTGTGCCGCCATACAATGGTGAGCTGGCCGGCACAAGATCGCCTGGCTTTAGAAATTCAAGCAGGACGGTCGTGATGGCGGACATTCCACTCTCAAATACGGCGCATTCTTCGGCTTGATCCCAGAGGCATAATCTGTTTTCGAGAATTTTAAGACCGGGGTTATTGATGCGGCTATAGATCAGTCCGAGTACTTCCCCTTCTTTTTTTCCCGGAGGCCATAGGCTACTTCAAAGAAAGCTTTGCCTTCTTCTGCACTCTTAAAGACGAAAGTTGACGTCTGGAAGATCGGACTTTTTATCGCCCCCTCCGAAAGCTCAGGCCTGTAGCTATAAGACATCATCAGGCTTTCGGGTTTCATTTTTTTATCAATAGACATACGACTAGCATTAAATAGTTAAATGGATGACGGATCATTTCATTTCTACGTCCGTAACGAAAGCAAGTGGCATGGTTTCAAATACGCTACTGAGGTTTATGACAACAGCTGACCTCAGTTGATTCTTTTTCTAGTTTAGGACTCAGGTAGGGTATGCCCAGGTTCATGCCCCGAAGGATGAGCATCACTGCCATCAGACCGACAAAATATGGAACACTCCTATTTATTTTTTGTCTGATATTGATAGATAGCAGATGGCCAAACATCATCAGCCCTGCCATCACGGGTATCGTGCCAATGCCAAAGGAAAACATCAGGAGCATAGCATTCAGTGAACTCATGGTAGCGAGTGCGGCAGCGATAGCAACATACACCAGGCCGCATGGAAGCAGGCCATTCAACAGCCCGACAGGAAACAAAGAAGCCGAATTTTTAGCGGTCTTTAGTAACTTGCCAAGCCCTCGTTGCACCCACAGGTTTAATGTGGCAAGGCCAGGAACCTTTGAGGCAAATGAAAAACGAGATAGTATAAATAAAAGGATGAGTACCCCGGCACCGATCGAAATCACTTGTTGTAATCCCCACAATCTAAACTGACTGCCCACAAATCCAAATGCAAATCCTAATAAACTGTAGGTAACCGCGCGTCCAAGATTGTACAGGAAAATCCCAACATACTTCTGCACCCCTGAAAACGTATGCACTGGCAAGGCCAATGCAATCGGTCCGCACATCCCGATACAATGGAAGCTCCCCAAAAATCCTATCGAAAGCCCCGTCAGTATGCTCAGATATAACTCGTTCATTTATTTCTTTTTTTTAGCTATCAGCAACCAGGTTTCAGCGTCTCACGCCTTCGCGCCGCATCATTTCATGATGGCGGGATCTGCGCTGCGCTTCGACACACCTCATGCTTCTTTCTCTACAAAGACACTCTCCTCTTTATAATACTCCTTCCCTTCACTAGTCCATCTTATCCTTGCTTTATACATGCCTTTTATCAAAGTACTTTTTGAGATGGTCCGCACATTCCATCCATTTGCTTTTAGAGGCAATTGTACATCCTTGATTTTCGAATCAACCCTCAGGAGTTCAATATTTCCCTTTTCTAGTTTTTCAAAAGAGCCTACAGGCAGTGTTATCACAACGTCAGACATGGTCTGGCTGACAAGGTTTCCTGTTGACAGATTGACCAGATTCTGGCTGGCATCAATCACATCCTGGTATTCCAGCTCCTTCTGATAGTAGTGGTCATCGATCATTTCATTGTTCTGTATCGATGCATAATACACCATGCCCAGCATCCCCGTCAGGAAGAGTACAATGACGATTGTTATTTTATGTCCCCAGTTCATACAGTATGTTGTATTCAGTATTGAGTAATCAGTTAAGGCCGTCTAATTTTTTAATAAATTATTTATTTTAAATCACTTCAACATCCCCTTTGCCCCATGCCCTTATGCCATCTGCGCTAATTTATTTCGCACGGAGTACACGGAGTGCACGGAGTATTTATTAAGTGTTTCAAGACTTAACCGCTGCTAACTTCTAACTTTTCAATGCCCCTCTGCCAACTGCCCTTCTGCCCTGTGCCCTGTGCCCCTTGCCCC
>Ga0163148_10001664_pt1 | contig 28519 bp, 20 predicted proteins | sample OliLakLV19MP7P2_FD_148606 | JGI IMG/M metagenome (GOLD analysis project Ga0163148, IMG submission 148606) | Freshwater microbial mat bacterial communities from Lake Vanda, McMurdo Dry Valleys, Antarctica- Oligotrophic Lake LV.19.MP7.P2 | ecosystem: Environmental > Aquatic > Freshwater > Lake >... | reverse complement strand
CGGCCCAGGAGTCTGTCCCGCTCCGGCGCGCTCAGCCCTGAGCGCCCCAGCAACCGAACCGCCTGCGCGCGCGCGCGCGGGTCGTTCCAATCCTCTTCAACCAGCCGCAACAGCCGCGCCCGTCGTGCGGCATCCCGCATCCGCGCAGGCTCACCGGGGTCGACGCCGGAAGCTACATGCAGAAGCCAGCCACGATATCCTTCGTCGGGTTCAGCCTTCGCCCGCACGGTCCAGAAGCGCGGCGTATCTGGATTGCTGTCCGGCGCAGATTCATAGTCCTTCTGCAGCAGCGCCGCGGCCGCCTTGCGGACCTTAAGGTCTTTCGTATCTGCCGTGCCGTCGATCAATTCCTTGAGGCGCGTCGCTTCATAGCGTGGGAAATCCAGGATCGCCGCTTGCGCTGAGGGACTGAGGTCAAGGTCTTCGTCGATCTGATCGAAGGCGCGCGCCAATTCTACGCGTTCCGTGAATGGCTCCAGGATTGGCAGCCGGTTGTTGTCGAAGGCGCTCCTCTGGTCGCGCAAGCGCGTGGCGATTTGCACCGCCTGCAGAACCGCCGCCAAGAACAGAAGGTCGAGACCAGCTCGCAGCACAAACGCAAGCTGCGAGCCAAGCGGCGTCTGCGCCTCGATCGGCGAGCCGTTGGCGACGTGGAACACCTCCGACCAATCGACGAATGGAACTGTCTTGGCGAGCTCAGCGCCGAAATAGCCGAGCCAAGTGACGAAGCGCGCGAACGGCTCGCTCGGCATCGCCTCTGTGCTGTCGAAGGCAAAAGCCGGCGCGCCAGCGACGGTCGTGGCTTGCTGCACTAGGTCGAGCCCGAGCGGGATCAGGAAGAAGAGACACGTCAGCGCCAACAGCGCTTCGTCGCGCAAGTCTTCCTTGAAGCCGATGCGCAGCGTGCCTTTGCCTTCTTCGCGCTCACCGCGTTCGATCAGGAATGTGTCGCGGTCGCTCTCGATCCAGCTCCAGCGCCGCACGATGGCCAAGATCGCCACGAGGCCGGCAGCGATCGCCGCTAACGCGATATTCGGCGCCAGCCGCCCAGCCTCCACCGCCACGACCGCACCCACCGCCAGCGCCATCAACACGCCGAAATGCGCATAGCGCTTCACCCAGCCGCGCCACGCCGCGCCCGCCAGGATCGCTATGGGGCGGGCAAGAACGTAATCGACAAAGCTCCAGGCGAACGACGCCAGCTTCGCGGGGATGAGGATCAACGCAATCGGCGCGAACAAGAGCCACCGGATCGGCGCCGCGAGCGCCTTCCACCAGCGCTTGCCGACGCGCCGCCACCAGCGATCCGCGTGCTTGGCGACGATCGGCTCAAAGCCCGCGGTCAACGTCGCGATGGTCATGAGGACGATTGTCATGCGCCCCCAGAACGGATCGATCGAACCGCCCTCGGCCTCGCCGTAGGGGATATCCGCCCGCGCCGCCGCGCCGGGCGCATACTCGATGGTCAGCCACGCAATCAGCGCCGCTAGCATCGACAGCAGGATACCCGCCACCGGCCCGATGCTCGGGTTGTCCCATACGTCTTTGCGGAACGCTGTCCAGCGCGCCTTCGACCAGTCTAACGCATTCTGCATGCCAGCCCCCGCTACCCGATGGGGAAACTCTAGGCGGCAACCTCGGCCCAGTGAAGCCGCCAGCGACCCCGACGGCCGATCATCTCCGCATTCGCGCCGTTGGCGGAACTGATCGATCCGGCTGCCTTCGGCGATCTCGAGCCCGCCAATTAGGGCGGTGGGAATGGCCGGCGCCAATCAAACCGGCCATTCCGGCAATGTCAGAGGTCGACACCCTCCGAAATTGCGATGGCATCATCGACCTCGACGCCAAGGTACCGGACCGTGCTTTCGAGCTTGGTGTGGCCCAGCAGGAGCTGGACGGCCCTGATATTTCCAGTCTTCCGGTAGATCAGCGCCGCCTTGGTCCGGCGCATGGAGTGGGTGCCGTAGGTGGCGGGGTTCAGTCCAATTGAGCTTACCCACCCCTGGACGATGCGAGCGTACTGTCGGGTTGAAAGATGGGGGGACGCCTCGACGCGGCTCGGGAACAGATAATCGCCTGGACGCAGGTTGTGGCGCCGCATCAGGGCCGCCACGGCGGTGCGGGTCTGCTCCACGATTTCGAATTGGACGGGTCGCCCGGTCTTCTTCTGCACAATGATCCCCCGTGACTTAACTTCGCCGCCGGCGGCCACGTCCTCCACTTTGAGCCTCACGAGGTCACAGCCGCGCAACTTGCTGTCGATGGCGAGGTTGAAGAGCGCGAGGTCTCGCACGCGCTTGCGCAATTCGAGGCGCGCCCGGATCGACCAGACTTCCTTCATTTTCAGCGCCGGCTTCTGGCCGGTGAGCTTGCCGCCGGTGATGCGACGGGGCCGTCCGCCCGAACGGACGGGGGTCCCGGGGATTGCTTCAAATGTCATTGTGGTGAGCCTTCTGCCCACCCGCCCGCACCATGCAGGCGGGCGATAACGCTATGCCCTTGGTGGACTTGGCGCGAACGGCTGCAATCGATAGGCTAAGACCCTCAGCTGGGAGCCCGAGAAGAGTTCAAGCTGGCCCATTGCGGACATCCCGATATCGCTGTGCTCTGAGAAGCGCTGGGAGAAATGCAGCATGTGGAATGTGTGTTTGGGTTCCGTCATTTTTGCAGTTTGGCGTGGCCCACACGTTCCCTCGAGCAAAACCCGTTCAACGCGTTCGCCGTTCGCCGACTGCTTTACGAAATGACTTCGTTGCCTTTTATGCTAGTGGCGCTCTACTGTAGCGCGTGTCGATAGTGCCGGCGAAGGTGTAGCGGGCGAAAGGTTGAGAATGCCGATCTTCGTATATGGGACGACGACCAATCCGGAAGGCGTGACGATCGTCGACCAGATCCGATTTCTATATGGTGACGATCCGACGGATCACCCGAACTACTATAATTACGGAACCATCGAAGTAGACGGTGGCACCTCCGGTATCGCTTTCTATCCAACCACAGGAAACGGACAATCGTTCCAAACATCCGTCGTCGAAAACTATGGCGTGATACGAGCTATCGGCACTTCGCAAGCGCGTGCGTTTTACGCGCCATCTTGGTCGCCTGATGTTTACAATGCGGGCCTCATCGAAGCGATCGGGGGCAATAGCGCGACGGGGTTCACGTCATGGGACCTTTATCAAATACTCACGAATGACGGCGAGATCCGCGCGTCCGCAAGCGCCCAAGCGATCGGTGTGTACCTTCCGAACGGCGGTCAATTGTTCAATACCGGATTGATATTCGCGGAAGCTGAAAACGCTATTGGGGCCTCTATCCCAGGCGCGGATGAGAACTTCCTCCTGGTGAACGACGGCGATATCATCGGCGGTTCTGTCGGAGTTTCTTACTTCGCACTATCGACAATTGATGAGGCGCCGACGCTCATCAACAACGGACTTATTTCCGGCGTCGTCGCTATCAACGAGGTCAACAATTTCAATTCGCCGTTCACGCAAGTGGCGATCATTTATAATCACGGCACGCTTCAGGGCGACGTCTTCCTGCGCGGCGGCGGCGACACCCTGATCAACACAAACCTAATCACCGGCATTATCAATCTCGGCTCGGGCAACGACTTATATGACGGGTCTGTGGGCCTGGCTGCGGAAGCGCATGGCGGCGACGGCCGCGACAATCTCATCGGCGGTGCGGGCGCCGATCAGCTTTTTGGCGATGCGCTGAGCGACGTTTTGAACGGGAACGGCGGCGCCGACATTATTGACGGCGGTCTCGGCGACGATCACGTGATCGGCGGCGGCGGTGACGACGACCTCTCGGGCGGCCTTGGCTTTGATACGTTGGACTACGCGTCGGCGACCCAGTCCGTCATTGTCGACCTTAGCGCGGGCGTGGCCTCGGGTGCGGGCGCAGACCAAGTCGATGGGTTTGAGCAAGTTCGCGGGTCTGCGTTCGACGATCATCTGACCTCCGGCATTTCCAGTGCAAGGGACCGCGGTGAACTCTTCAAGCCCGTCAGCATGCGCATTTCGGAAAAGAGTACTGCCGTGTCGATCGATCAATGGTTCGATCTCACTGACCGTGCCGATGTCGCGAATTCTACCACGATCCCGCATGCCACAGTCGTTGCGGAGTCATGGGGGACGATCGAGTATTACTCATTCACGGTCTCCAGCGCTGGCGCTACCGCGACTTTTGATGTCGATCATACTTATGATGAAGACGTCATGCTGGTGCTCTCGAGTGTTACTGGCGCATTGGCTACCGCAGCTGTCCGTCGTCAAATCATTCGGGACAGATGGCGGCGTGATCTAACGGAGGCTCTGGCGCATCTGGTTGTTGATCCTAAGCAGCTCTCTTACGATGGAGCAAGCGTCGTTGGTGGATGGTTCGTCGTTTGATACGCTCGCGTTCGAGCAGGATGGTTTGTCCTCTGCCGAAATAGACATCCGCCGGCGTCAGATTATCGATGCTCTCGTGATAACGCCGATGATTGTATTGCTCGACGAAGGCTTCGATATGCGCTTCGAGATCGCCGGGCAGATAATAATTCTCCAGCAGGATTTGGTTTTTGAGTGTCTGATGCCAGCGCTCGATTTTACCTTGCGTCTGGGGATGGCATGGCGCGCCGCGGACGTGATCGATGTTTCGCGCATCGAGCCATTCGGCCAAATCGGCGGCGACATAGCTGGGGCCGTTGTCCGACAACAGCCGAGGCCTGTGCCTGACATGGGCCTGTTCGCAGCCTGAGGCCTGCAAGGCTATCTCCAGCGTTTCGGTGACGTCATCGACCCGCATGGTGACGCAGAGTTTCCAGGCGATGATGTAGCGCGAGAAATCATCGAGGATGGTCGATAGATAATACCAGCCCCAGCCGATGATTTTGAAATAGGTGAAGTCGGTTTGCCAGAGCTGGTTTGGCGCCGTGGTCTTGGTGTGAAACTCATCGGCGGCTTTGATGACGATGAAGGCCGGGCTGGTGATCAGATCGTGCGCCTTCAAAAGCCGATAGACTGAGGCTTCCGAGACAAAATAGCCTTCGGTGTCGATGAAGCGCACCGCCAATTCGCGCGGGCTGAGAGCAGGCTCGGCCAGAGCAAGGTCGATAATCTTCGCGCGGATCGCATCAGGAATTCGATTCCACACTTGATCGGGCTTGGAGGGGCGATCGTGCAAAGCTTCAGGGCCGCCGCTTTGGAATTGATCGCACCAACGGTAAAACGTGGCGCGCGAAACGCCCAGATGATCGAGCGTGCGGCGCACCGACAGCTTTGATTGTGCGACGAGATTTATGACCTCAAGCTTTTCGGATGCGGGATACCTCATTCTTGGTCGTCCCCATCCGCGATCATGCTTTTTTTGAGCAGCCGCAATTCGAGCGCCTGTTCGGCGACGACTTCCTTCAGCGCGCCGGCCTCGCGGCGCAGGCCCTTCACTTCATCGCTCGTCGCCGCGCGCGCGGTGTCGCCCGCCAAGCGGCGCTTGCCGGCTTCGAGAAATTCCTTCGACCAGCTGTAGTACAGGCTCTCGGCGATGCCTTCGCGCCGGCAGAGAGCGGCGATGCTCTCTTCGCCGCGCAGCCCGTCCAGCACGATGCGGATCTTGTCTTCGGCCGAATAGTGCTTGCGCGTGGCGCGGCGGATGTCCTTGACCAGCCGCTCAGACGGCGACTGCGGACCTACTGATTTCTGTCTCATCTGCACCCCTTCGGTGACTACGATGCGCCAGAAATCCTCCCTTATTCAACGCCGCCGATCTGTCTCATGAGACCTGACGGCGGACAGTTCAATCGCCCCAACGTCTATCAGACCATGCGCATCCAACTGACCTCGGCGGCCGCCATGGAGGCCTATCGAGAGTGGGCCGACAACGATGCGCGTCTGAGCGGCCTCGAAATCTTGAGCGAGCGCGAATACTATGCGGGCCAAGCCTCGCAATCGACGCAAGGGTTCATCGTGATAGCCTGGATATTGGGGATCATGATGGCAATCGGCGCATTGGCAGGCGCGCTCAACACCATGTACTCATCCGTTTCGGCGCGGGCTTCCGAGATCGCCACCTTGCGCATCATTGGCTTTTCTGGTTGGGCGACGTTCTTTGGCACTATGGTGGAGGCGCTGGCGCTTTCGGCGCTGGGCGGCGTGCTAGGCGTCTTAATTGCGTTCGTGGCGTTCAACGGCCGCACCACATCGACGCTCGGGTCTGGTTTCACTCAGCTGGTTTTCAAATTCGAGCTATCGCCAGGAATAATTATCACGGCGATCATCGTCTCGATTGTCATCGGCCTGTTCGGAGGATTGCTCCCTGGCATCCGCGCCGCGCGCCAGCGTCCGCAACTGGAGTTGGCTGCTGGCTGAATGACCCTTGTTACTCGGCGCAGCAGCGTGACTTTTGGAATGGGTCTGAATGTCACCTTCCGGCGAACTCGGGCCGCCTACAACTCGCTGGCGCAACTGACAAGATTGGAGCGCGCCTCGCCCTTTGTGATTTGACGATCAGGCTGAAACTGGAGCCTCAAGCGGGCCGCGCGCGTATTACAAAACAAAGTTGGACCGCGCCGAAAGTGACGTGCCACGCCCGCGCGAAAGGCCTAGCGTGTGTCATCAGGAGGGTCGCATGCGCACTGTTAGTTTGTTCGGCGTCGGCGTGTTCGCGCTGGCTTTAGCAGCTTGTGGAAGCGAGGAAGGGCAAAGCGGTGCGGCGGGTACAGCCCAGCCACCGTCTTCTCTCTCCGATAACACGTGCGGCGCATTCACCCGCGGCTCGCCGGGCGTCTTGAACGCGTTTTGCGATGGCACCGCGACAGTCACAGTCACGGTAGCCGGCGAGCAACACATCCTTCGTGGCGGCTCCTGCTCGATCAGCATGACCTTATTCACGCTGAACGCCGGCGCTCTTTTGTCCCCCAGCGATACACGTCCGCCCCCGGACTATGTCGGGTTAGTCAGTTCAGTTCAGGACGGGCCGTTCACGAACGCTGTGCTCTCAGCCAGTCTAGGCGGTCGTTCTTATCTCCTTCCGCAGAACACTGGTGCAGTGTCGGCAGCGGGGGGCACGTTTGCTGGGATGGCGACGGTCGAAGGAGGAGAACCTGTGCAGGTCACGGGCTCGTTCACTTGCCAGTAGGTCCCTGAAATCGAACGAACGCACCGTGCCGCTGTCCGATCGTGCAGCTCGACCACAGCTAGCCCGGCGAAAGGGCCTTTGGAATTGTTGTAGCACCTTGTGGCATAATTGGCGCGAACTTCACCATTCCACTGCAGCCGTGCCCCATATACTTTACGTCGAACCGGCGCCGACCTAACAATGAAAAACTCTTCGGGGAGTCGAATATGTCAGCAAAACGTCACATCATAGCTTTGTCCGGCGCTATCGTCGCGAGCGTGATTGCATCTCCCGCTTCTGCAGAAGGCGCTTATTGGGGCGGCTTCGTCGGTGCGGCTTCGGTAGACGACACCGACCTCTCGGGAATCGGCGAACTGAGCTTTGACACTGGGCTAATTGTCGGCGGCGTAATCGGCGGACACCTCAGTGACAACCTACGCATTGAGGGAGAACTCTCCTATTTGAGCGCCGATGCAGAGTGTGGGCCTGGGAAGTGCTCCAGCATCGAATTCGATGTGAGCACGCTCTCAATTCTCGGTAACGGCTGGTATGATTTCGCGACCGATTCCGGTTTCAAGCCCTACGTGGGCGGCGGTATAGGCATGGCGCAGGTCAACATCGAAAGCTCCATCGGCGATGGCGATGAGTGGGGTTTCGCTTATCAAATCGGCGCGGGCGTTAGGTTCGGCGAAACTGGAGCTTTTGATGTCGGCTACCGCTATCGCGGAGTAAGCGTTGAGATCGATGATTTGAGCGGCGACGACATCGAGACCAACGCGCATGTCTTGCAGGTCGGCTGGACCAGGCGCTTCTAGATAAGCGATAAATTTACGCGTGCATCCTGAGCATCCATTGTGATTGAGTTGCCGTTTCTTTCCGGTGGCGCGCCCGTCGGCGGCCCCACGGTCTGAACGAACGTCTTGATTGATATGTCCTCACTGGCCCCTTCAACGCCTAGTTTTGTAACTTGGGGTATGGTGGCGCACAGCCACTGGATGTGGTCCGTGCTGAGAGCGCCAGTGAGCTTCGCCTTGCGCGGGTCTTGATTTCCTTGCCATGCTTCCGAGACGTTTTGCGCCGCTGGCTCAAGACGATCCTCCAAGTACAGCGGAAGTTTTTCCGCCAGAAGCGCAGCGCCCGATTTAACCAATTGCATGTAATAGGCGCTGACATTGTAGTTGGTTGGGAAGCCGACGCGGTGTTGAGCAAGCAAAGCGCCAGCGTCGAACGTCGGCGTGACAAGATGCAAAGTCATGCCGCCGCACGCGCTGATTTTGCGGTCCCACAGCATGTTGAAGATCGGCCAGCGACCGTGATAAGCCGGCAAGAGCGACGGATGAAGGTTGAAAACGCGCTTTGGAAACGCATTCAAGAACCCACTCGGAATGCGATCTAGGAAAAGCGCGCTGATCACAACGTCAACGTTGAGTAGACTTGCTTGACTGCTGGCGGCCGACCACGTCATCAAACGGGGCACGGCCCGTACCGATACGCCGCCGCGCTCAGCAAGACCATGCATCGACACCCCTGGGGCGCGCCGCGCGAGAGCGCGATCTTGCTCAAACTCTGACGTGACAGCGAGCCGCTCAGGATACCAAATCGCAGCGATGGTGTGTCCGGCCAGTTGCCAGCCGCGCGCGATACCGGCGCTCACAACGCCGGGCGCGCCAAGGAATAGCGCTCTGAGCGCCATAGCGTTTGCCTCTTTTGGCGCAACACGCGCGTAGCCTGAAAGTACCGATCCGCGTCGCGCCAGCAAGAGCGGAGGACGTTGATGTCTACGATTAGGCTTCCCGTTCTCCGTAAACGCAACGACTGGAGTCGGCGATGACGCGCCGAATTGACGGGTAGGGCGCCAGTGGCTTGATTGGAGCGCGCGAGCCGTTCGAGTATAATTGTGGACGGCGCACCGATGGCCCGTTCCGGCCGTTGCCGCCGCGCGAGCGAAGACTACCACTTATCTAAACGGCATGAGGCCATACCATGCAGCCAGGAGCACTGCTCCGGCTCCGATGGCCAAAACTGTGAACACAACGATTGTCGCGCGAATAGGCGACCGAGTCCTCGGGATTGCGTTCGCCCCAGGTCTGCTCGTCACGACCTCCACTAGCGGCGGAGGCACTTCGCTCTCACGCGTCACAGCTCCAACATATGCGATAGAGTCATGGGTTGCGGTGGCAGACCCGTCTTCCGCGTGCGCGATATCTCCCGGCGTCGAACTAGATGGAAGGTAACATTTCGGATGGAGGGCGCGCGCAAGTATTTCGGCTCGACGGGCTACGACCTCCCGCTTCTCCACGCTTAAGCGACTGAGAAGTGCTCCGTACAGATCGTTCGGCGCGGCCTGCATGAGCAGATCAGCGCACTCACTCTCGGTCTTCACGCCGCGACCGTTGGCGAGACTAGCAGCGAGGACTTCCGCTGGATCGCCAGTTAGCGCAGCCGTGCGGCTAACGTCGAAGACTCGGGGCGAATGATTCTGGAATGAAACAACAAGATACGCGCCATCTGAACTAAAAGCCGCGCTCTTTACTGCATCCCCTTGGACTTGCTCTCGCGCGATCTCACGTCCGGAAGCGGCGTCCCACACCCTCACGATTCCATTCATGGCATGTACGACGCCTGAGGCGCCGGACGCCGTGACGATGCGCGTCCCATCTGGACTGAAGGAAGCGCTTACAGCGGGCGTCCGCAACACGAGAATTTCTCTAAGGGACGCCACATCCCACACCCGCGCAGCTCTGCCATCTGTTGTGACTATACGGGCACCATCCGGACTAAACGATGCGCTGCGGACCCATTGCTCGTGCCCACCTAGCGCACCAATCTCGCTTTCATTCGCGGCGTCCCATATGCGCGCCGTCTTATCTTGGGTGGCCGTGACAATACGCGTCCCATCTGGGCTGTACGACGCATCCATCAAAGGAGCGTGGTGCTTAAGCAAGGCACCGATCTCACGGCCATTAGCCGCGTCCCATACCCTTGCCGTCTTATCAAGGGAGGCCGTGACAATGCGTGCACCGTCTGGACTGAATGAAGCGCTCTGGACTGAGTCCTCATGCCCACGCAGCGTCGCTACCTCGCGACCGCCGGCTGAATCCCACACGCGCGCCGTGCGGTCGCGCGAGGCTGTGACAACTCGCGTGCCCTCCGGACTGAATGAGGTGTTTTCCACCGCGCCCTCATGCCCCCGCAGCACTACAATCTCGCGCCCGTTGGCGGAATTCCAAACGCGAGCTGTCTTGTCATCTACACCGGCGGTAACGATGCGCGTCCCATCGGCATCGAATGATGCATGCCACGAGCGGCCCTTGTGCCCAGATAGTTCGGCGATCTCTCGCGTGTGAGCCGCATCCCATACTCGGACTGTTTTATCGCGAGATACGGTCAAGACTCGTTGGTTATCTGGGCTGAACGCCGCGCCCCACACCCAGTCCTCATGCCCTCGCAACACAAACCTTTCGTGTCCGGTCGCGGCGTCCCATCCTCGCGCGGTTCTGTCTTCCGATGCAGTTATGATAAGCGCACCATCCAAGCTGAACGATGCCACCCGAAGGCCGCCTTCGTGACCGCTCAATACGGCCATCAAGCGACCTTCGGAGTTCCATACTCGCGCGCCGCCATCTTGAGATGCGGTGACAATCCGACTCCCGTCAGAACTGAACGACGCATCTCTCACCTCCTCCTTGTTTTCAGCCAACGCGGCGATCTCGCGACCGCTCGCGGCATCCCATAACCGAGCTTGGTCGGCTGCCCCGAAACCTTGGCCGTAAACTGTTACAATGCGTGTTGCGTCTTGACTGAATGAAGCGCGCTGCACCTCCCGCCCTCGGCCGCGCAACACCGCAACCTCGCGTCCACTCGTTACATCCCATACGCGCGCTGTTGTGTCGGAGGAGGCCGTGAGTACACGTGTTGCATCGAAGCTGAAGGACGCTTTAGATATCGCGCCGTCGTGCCCGCGCAGCACGCCGATCTCGCCACCTGACTCTGTATCCCATACGCGCGCGGTACCGTCCTGGGACGCCGTGACGATGCATGCGCCATTTGGGCTGAACGACGCGCCCTTAACTGCGTCCTTGTGCCCACGCAGAACCGCAATCTCGCGCCGGGATGCGGCGTCCCAGACCCTCGCGGTGTTGTCGCCAGAGGTCGTGAGAAGGCGCGTTCCATCCGCGTTGAATGTCGCGCTCGTTACCCCGCTTTCGTGACCCTGGAGCACAAAGAGGTCGCGGCCGGAAACCACGTCAAATACACGCACGGTGCGGTCGCCGCGAGAAGCTGAGACGATGCGCGTCCCATCCGGGCTGAACGACGCGTCCTGAACCGTGCCCTCATGTCCACGCAGCACGCAACGTAGCGCCTGACATTCTGCCCCTGCCAATGCGCTCGGCACTCGTTCCGGCACGAGGCGCATCTCAAGGTCCTCGCCCAGGAGCGTTCCAGCCGCGGCCAACCGCAGTGCCGCGTCGTAGCGCTCTTCTGCCGCTGCCTGTTCCGCCGGCTTTACGAAGGCGCGGCCAGTGATGGTGAGGAGCCGCTCTCGATCCGCCGCCGCCTTCGAGCGGCTGACCTCCAGAAAACGGACCAGAAGATCACCGGCTTCCGGCGCACCAGCGGGTCGCCGCGTCGCCTGTGCGTCGGCGGCAGACACTGCTCCTGACGTAAGAAGCTGAGCTTCGGGACGCCCGTCCTGATCCCACTTCACTGCAAGAGCGGTCAGGCGAGCACTCTCGCGATGCCATTCAACATCCAGATCAAGCGCAGCGCACAATGCGTCTAGCGATGAATCGAATGCCTGATCATCCGCGAAAGAAAGCTTCCAATTTAGTGCGGAAAGCCTCGGCGGCGCCGACGCCGGATCAATCGAACGCCGAACGATGGCGATCACACGCTTTCCAAGCGCGCGGGCATACGCGATCTCTTCATCGCAGACCCTACTCGCAGCGCTCTCCGGTGAGATGATGAAGACAACGGCCGGCGCCGCCGCAATCATTTCTTGAAGGCGTTTCCACCACTCGTCCTCGGCAGAAATGCCGGTGTCGATGTTGGCTGGGTCATGGTGGGATTGATCAAAGTCCGGGACATAGCCACGGGCGGCCAGGGCGTCTGCCAGTCGCCGCGTGAACTCGCTGTCTGCTCGCGAGTAGGACAGGAAGACGCGCGCTTTTCGTCCGCTTTTGTCCGGTGCATCGAATGAGCTCGCCATAGCAACCCCCACCGTGAGCTAACGCCACCTTAGCGGCTCTATGGCTGCGCGGCGAGTGGGCCGAAACTAGGAGGAGAAGTCGCGCGCTCGGCGAACCTTGCGCCAATCCCGATGGCGGCTTCGGCGAGATTGCGCCTTAGCTCGTGCAGCATGACGAGCGGCAGGAATTGAGCAGATCAGTCTGTCGTGATCTTGTACGCTAAGGCGTGGGGTGGCCCGATGGGGACATTCGCTAGGCAACCATAGCAAGGGTGCTATTGACGCGCGCCTTGTCGGGGCCGCGGCGCTTCTGATCAGCCCGCTGTGGCTCGCGGAACTCTGGTTCCGGGTGGAACCTTGCGAACATGTTGCGGTTGAATGACGACCTCGATCAGGAGGCCGCTATGGCAAAATCCACCAAAGAAGAAATCCTCGCGCTTGAGAAAGACTATTGGGACGCGATGAAGCGAAAGGACGGAAAGCGCACCTCGCAACTGTCCGGCAAGACGGCGCTTACGACTAGTGCCCGAGGCGTCTCGGCCATCTCCAAGGACAAGATGGGCAAGATGACGGAAGAGGGGAACTGGACGCTTGAGTCATACGATTTTGATGACGTCGAGGTGGTCACCCCGACGGACGACGTCGCCATTATCGCCTATATCGTGAAGCAGAAGGTGACCATGGACGGCAAGAGGCAGGAGCTTCGCGCGGCGGACATCTCGACGTGGGTGCGCGGCGCCGATGGTTGGGAATGCCACGCGCACAGCGAGACCTACTTGCAGGACAAGCGCGCGTAGCGTCAGCGGAAACCAAGAATGCTCGGCGAAGTATCGTCGATCTCGGGTTCTCCTCGAGCTGTCGCCGTTGTGTAGCTCGCGCTGGTGGTCGACATTGCGTGCGCCAATTTCCGCAACCGAATCCGGCCGATCAATCGGGCGGGTCCCAGCGTCTCGTTGGTCGACTTCGCCGCCTGGCGCCACGCTCGACGATGGCCGATCCGGATCGTTGAGAATGACGCAAACCCTGCAAGGTTATGCCGAGGCGATTAGAGGACTTTCTATTTTTACCAAGTGATCCTGACGAGCGAGAGGAGCTTTCCATGACGCCTATCGCCAGTGTGTCGATGCTCATCAGGGCCCCGACACCCGATGTATTCAATGCCTTCCTCGATCCGGCCATGCTCACACGCTTCTGGCTGGCGCACGCTAGCGCGCCGCTCGGCGAAGGAAAATCCGCAACGTGGGAATTTATGGTACCTGGCGTTATTGTCGAAACGCGCGTGCGCGAGATGGTGCAAAATCGCCGCCTCGTGTTGGAATGGCCAGGCGACGAGACGGCCGAAATCGCTCTCCAGCAACGCGCCGATGGGACGACGCACATTGAGATAACGAGCGCCATCAAGGGCAAGACGGCGGAGGACGCCGTGGCCAGCGCCATCGAAGCGACGCAAGGCTACACGCTTGTGGTCTCAAACCTAAAGGTTCTGCTGGAAACCGGAAAGTCGGCAAGTTTGGTCGAGGATAAGGCCGTGCTCATTGTTGAAAAGCAGTCCGAGAACGACTGAATCCGGCGACATCACGCCGATCTGGCGGGCAGGGCGTCACCGGCTGGATTGGAGCGCGCCAGCCATTCGAGGACAATTACGATTGGCCTAGTGTGGCCCAATGCGGACATTGGCTCTATTCGGAAAAAACGGCATGCTGCAGCGTCTGGCAGTGAACACATTAGGGCGGATGGGCGCGATGCGTATAATTCTTTCTGTCGCGCTTTCCGTTTTCGTCTGCGCGCTGCCCGCCGCCGCAGAAAATGCGCCGCTACTTCGAGAGCCAGGAAATGGACAAGCCACTGTTTCCGATGAGGTCTCGGAGGCGCCGACGCTTGCTGACTCACAAATCGAAGATCGAGTTCGGACTATTCTTCGTCGAAGCCTCAGGACTTGCTGGCGGGTGCCATCGATGCTCAGCATCCGCGTCGGCTTATCGTGACAGTTACAGCGGCGCTCAACCCAGATGGGACACTGACGCAAGAACCGCGCACGTTGCCGACCGAAGCTCCGGGCGATCCCGAAATGCAAGCGGCTATTCTTGCAGCAAAGACAGCCGTAGTGAACTGCGCGCCATTTCCCTTCGCGGAGGACTTGGAACTACGAGACCACTACGAAATGTGGCGAGAACTCGAAATTGTGTTTAGCCCACCCTGAATGTCCGCTCCGGGCGATGCCACGCCGTTGCTCCGGGCGCTAAGTGACTGTCTGCAATCGAGAGAGTATGCCGGTCGCCAAATTTTTCACGACGACCTACGCTGGCCCTCAAAGGACATTCGTGCTTTTGTTCAGACCGCGGTGAGGAGTTTGCCGTGAGCATGGCTCGATTTGCTGCTGCCACCATGATGGCTACGGCGCTCGTTCTAATTTTGGCCTACGGATACGGCGGCGAGTGGGTAGTCGCCTGGACCCTACACTGAAAGCGACCGTCTGCGCGATTAGCTTTCGGCGCGCGACGTCGAAGAGATGGATAGCGCTACTGGGAGTACTTGGCGGCGCAGGAGCTAGGGTTTTCGTCAATGTGAGGTTGCGGCGCGCCGGGAGCGCTGCTTATGTGCCTCCAGCTGCGATGCGACGGGCTGTGAGATTTCGCGTGTCCGTGGGGGTGGGGGCACATGGCGACCTTTAACGGCACTTCAGGCGACGACACGTACGCGGGCACCACAACCGGCGACAATATCAACGGCAATGGCGGCGACGACGTCCTGTTCGGAGACGTCGGCAACGACACCATGAACGGCGGCGCCGGCGAGGATCTCGTGCTCGGCGGAAACAACATGGACACCGTCAATGGCGGCGACCAGAACGACATCATCGCCGATAATGACATTTTTGTGCAGGGCGGCGTCGCTGTGCCGATCGCGGATACGTGGCGCGATGTCCTGAACGGTGGCAACGGCGATGATTATATGCTGGGCGGCGCGTTCGACGTGTTCGACGGCGGCGCCGGCGTCGATGCCGTGATGGTGGATCTCGCGGCGGCCGGCTCCGGTTTGACGGTGGATTTCCGCTCGCTCAATACGAGCAACACCACGCTTCTCCCAGTGAGCGGCAGCATTACGAATGTTGAAGGCGGCATCGCCGTATTCTTCGGTGGCGGCGCGAATTTCGCTTACGGCTCAAACTACGTCGAAGAATTTTTTGGCTGGACCGGCGCCGACACGTTCGACGGCGGCGGCGGCAATGACTTCCTCGCCGGCGGCGACAACAATGACGTGCTGATTGGTGGCGACGGCGATGATCGCGTTTGGGGCGAAGCGGGCGACGACACGCTCAACGGCGGCGCTGGCGATGACCGCGTGTGGGGCGAAGCGGGCGACGACACGCTCAACGGCGGTGCCGGCAACGACTCGATCGAAGGCGACATCGGGACCGACACTGTAACGTACGCAAGCGCCACGGCGGGCGTGACGGTCGATCTGAACATCACGACTGCGCAGAACACGCTCGGCGCCGGCACGGATACGCTCACCTCGATCGAAAACGCTATCGGCTCGGCTTTTGACGACACGATCACCGCCTATCTCGGTTCGACCTTGATCGGGGGCGCTGGCAACGACGTGTTGCATGGCGGAGCATTGGCCAACTTGCTATCCGGCGGCGAGGGCGATGATACGCTCAACGGCGGCGGCGGCGACGACACGCTCGATGGCGGCGGCGGCTTTGATGTCCTGAACGGCGGCGACGGCCGCGATACGGTGTCGTTTGCCGCGGCGCTGTCCGCGATAACCTTGGATTTGAGCAATCTCGCCGCGCAAAACACAGGCGGCGGCGGCACGATCACGATCACGAGCGTCGAAACGCTTGTCGGGTCTGCGTACAACGATACGCTGATCGGCGGCGACGCGGGGATCACGCTCAACGGCGGCGACGGCGATGACTTTCTGCGCGGTGGGCTCGGCGTCGATGCGCTTATCGGCGGCGCGGGCGTCGATACAGCCGATTACTCGTTGTCGAGCGTTGCGGTAGGCGCAAATCTGCAAGTCGGCAGCGCGGTGCAGGGAAATCAGTTTCAGCCCGACAGTTTGCAGCAAATCGAAAATCTGACCGGCTCGTCGCTCGCAGACAGCTTGACCGGGTCGTCCAGCGCCAATGTCATCCTCGGCGGCGGCGGCAACGACACGATCAATGGCAACGGTGGTCTGGATGTGTTGGACGGCGGCATGGGCGCCGACCGGCTCATCCTCGATCTCTCTGCCGAAACCGCGTCGCATACGATCGAATTGCAGACGTTGGTCAACAACGTCTATCGCACCTTGCCGACCGGCGTGCAGGTGCGCTTCTTCGAGTATTTCGATGTAACGATGGGCTCGGGCAACGACCATCTTGTTGTCAACCGTCCGCTCTCCGGCACTCTGCTGTTCGCCGGCGGCGCCGGCGTCGATCGCATCACCGCCGATTTCTCAGACCAGACCGAGCGGGTCGATATCACGTCCGCTTACCTCAGCGGCTTTGGGTTCACATTGAACTTTAGCTCGATCGAGGAATTCCACGTCACCGGCGGCAGCGCCTTGGATTTTCTGAACGGTGGATCGGGCGCCGACGTCCTAAGCGGTGGCGATGGCGATGACTATCTGATTGGTCAGGGCGGTGCCGACATTCTCCTCGGCGGCGCTGGCAACGACGACATCAGCGATTCATTCGGCGGCGCTCAGATTGACGGCGGCGATGGCGTTGATCGCTTGGGGATGCTCGCGACCGGTAGCACGTCGGAAGCGATCGTGTTCTCGGCGAACATGGTGCTCGGCGGCTTCGCCGTCGATAACATGGAGACGTTCTATTTCGGCTTGAGCGGCGGTGATGACACGCTGACTTTGACTGCGAGTTACTTTTTTGGGACGGGAAATACCTACGATGGCGGCGCCGGATTAGATCGCTTTGTGTTTGACGCGACCGGCTATTCGACGCCGATGAGCTGCAACTTTGCCCCGCCATACATCACGACCAGTTCGCTGTCTTTCAATGGCGCACTTCTCCAGTTCGTGGACGTTGAAGAATTCTACATAACTGGCGGCTCGGGCGATGATGCGATCGGAGGAAAGAGCGGTGATGACGTACTGAACGGCGGCGGCGGCTCGGATCTGATTGTGGGTGGTGGCGGTAACAACACAATTCGCGGCGGCGAGGGCAATGACCAGTTGTTCGGGTATGATTATTTTTTCGGAGGTTCTTTCAACGCCGGGGGCAACCAGCTTTACGGCGAAAGCGGCAACGATGTGATCGTTGGTGGTGATGGAGATGACATCGTCGATGGAGGCGCTGGCGACGACACGATCAGCGGCCGCGAGGGCGCGGATCAATTGTTCGGCGGTGATGGCGATGATTTAGTCATCGTCCGACCCGAAGATACGATAGCCCTAGGCGGCGCCGGCTATGACACGGCCTCGGCCGGCTCCCAGACCTCCGCGGACAATTGGGGCCTCAACATCAACTTGACCGCCAACGGTTTCGAGGCGGCGCTAGGCAGCTTGCTGAATGCCGACATTGTCACGGCCGCAGGGTCGACTGCGAACGTTCTGTTGGATGGCAGAGGTGGCGCCGATGTTTTGACCGGTGGCCTGGGCGCCGATCAGATCAATGGCGGCGCCGAGAATGATACGCTTGCGGGCGGCGACGGCGCAGATACGCTGAACGGCGGCGCTGATGTTGACCAGCTCGATGGCGGCAATGGCGATGATGCGCTGAACGGCGGTGATGGCGCCGATGCGCTTTATGGCCGTGCGGGCAATGACACCCTCGATGGCGGAACCGGCAACAACACGCTAGAAGGCGGCGGCGGCAACGATACCTACATCGTCCGCGGCGCAAGCGATGTGGTGGTCGAGATTTCCGGCGCGGGCATCGACACGCTGATTTCGACCGCAACGCGCACATTGGGAACGGCGCAGGAAAACCTGACCCTGACCGGCGTGGCCGCCATCAATGGCTTTGGCAACATCCTGGCCAACGTGATGATCGGCAATGACGCGGCCAACATACTGAACGGTCTCGCGGGCGCAGACACACTGAGTGGCGGTCTGGGCGCGGATACGCTGAACGGCGGCGACGGAACCGACACGCTGAATGGCGGCGCCGACAACGATCTGCTCGATGGCGGCAACGATGCCGACACCCTGAACGGCGGCGATGGCGCTGACACGCTCTATGGCCGCACCCAGAACGACATCCTCAATGGTGAGGGCGGCAACGATACGATCTTTGGTGGCGACGGCGATGACGTTGCCACCGGCGGCGACGGCGATGATCTCATCGACGGCCTCAACAATAACGACACGCTTTCTGGCGGCGATGGGGCCGATGATCTCTACGGACGCCAGAACAATGACACGCTGAACGGCGACGCGGGCAATGACGAGCTCTATGGCGGCGACGGTGACGACCAGCTCAATGGCGGCGCTGACGACGACTTCCTCGACGGCGGCAACGGCATCGATGTCCTGAACGGTGGCGATGGCGCCGACACGCTCTACGGCCGAAACGGCGTCGATACGCTGGACGGCGGGCTCGGCGCCGACACGCTCTCGGGCGGCAATGACGCTGACACGTTCGTGTTCTCGACAGCACTCGGCAGCGGCAACGTCGATACGGTCCAGTTCTACAGCGTTGCTGACGATACGATCCAACTCGACGTCGATGTGTTCAGCGCCATCGGCCTCGGTACGCTCGCCGCCAACGCCTTCGTCATCGGCGCAGCGGCGACGACCGCCGATCACCGCATCATCTACGATGCGACGACCGGCGCGCTATACTACGACGCCGATGGCGATGGCATGGGTTCTGCGGTTCAGTTTGCGACTTTGGGAACTGGGCTCGCGCTGACCAACGCCGATTTCGTTGGCGGGCCGTAGTGGCTAGTTTGCGAACGGCGACTTTCGGCGAAAAGCTTCCTGCCGTCAGCGACCGTGTGGATGTCGGCTTAAGGGCCGCTTCCTGCCGTCCGGCACATCGGCTGACCTTTCGGGCTAGCTAGAGCCTTTTTTACGGGGCTGGCCGGTGGCTCTGGCGCGGGACTCAACCCAGAGTGCGCGTCTCTGAAGAGTTCGGGCCGGATGCGCCGGTACTAAGCGGGGGCATGGGGTATGGCGGCGACGCGACCGATCAGCGGGAATTCGATCGGGGTTATGGCGTGAAGGGCCGGAGGACGCACCAGCCGCCGCTGTTTGCGCCGAACGGGGCGCGGCTTGATCCTGTCGACCTTGAGCTTCTCCGGCGCCTGCATGAGGACGCCCGCATTCAGAACCAGGCGCTGGCGCGTGCCTTGGCCCTTTCGCCGAGCGGATGTCTCAAGCGCGTGCGCCGTTTGGAGGAGGGCGGCGCGATCAAGCGCTATGTCGCGCTCGCGGAGGAGACCATGTTCTCGTCCTGGTCGTTGTTGTGGGTGAAGGTCAAGCTGCGCGGCCGCGCACAGAAGCGGCGCGACGATTTCGAAGCGGCGTTGCATGTAGCGGCGGAAGTCATCGAGGCCCACAACGTCGCCGGCCGTTTCGACTATCTCCTGAAGACGGCGTTGCCGTCGGTCTCGGCTTGGGAAGCTTTACGCGAACGCCTTGATCCCGAGAGCGTGTTCATCAAATCAGTCGCCATCCTGCCGGGCTTGCGCACGGCAAAGGAGAAGAGTCCGCATCCTTTGCTCTGCTCAGGCGAACGCAGCTAGTGCGTGCCGAAGCTGTTCGAGCGGCACCATCGTTAACTTGAGCTCTGCGCGCGTTCGTGCAATTCGCCACTCGCGCTAAATCCACCGCACAGGCAGGGTGCCGCAGCCTCTGTGCCGATACACCGCAGAGTGTGAAGTGCGTGCCCGTTGGGCGCGAAAAAAGTGCGCCCACTGCACGTGCCTCAGACTCTTTGTGAATCTGGCGCACTTTAGATGCCTCGTTGGGGCTTTGGCGCCATGCACGCGATGCGCGCATCGGATTCACGGCGCCGCGAGGTCAGCATGACCTTCCGACGGAAGACGCGGGATGGGCCCGCGCTGTCCGTCGAGGCCATTCGCTCATGCTGCGGGCTGGGATCGCATTGCTGGGTTCGGCGCTGATCGCGCTCACCGGGCTTTGGCTCGCCACTGCCTTCATTGCCGAGGTGTTCTCGCAACAGCGCGCACTTGGCGCGCCGCTGCTGATGCTCGGCGAGATGCCGATCTATGCGCCCTGGGCGATTCTGGCGTGGACCAGCGCGCATGCGGAGACGTTTCCGAAGCCCTTCTCGGTGGCGCGGCTCGTTGTCTTCGGCGCTTTCGTGCTCGCGCTCTTGCCAATTGTCATCGCCGCGCGCGGCAAGCTCGGCGTCAAACCGTTCGGCGCCAAAGCGTGGGGTGGGGCGGACGACGCGAAGGCCGCCGGGCTCTTTGCTGACACCGGCGCCGTGCTCGGCAGGCTCGGACGGGAGATCCTTTGCTTCGACGGTCCGGAACATCAGCTTCTCATCGGCGCGTCTCGATCCGGTAAGGGCAGAGGCCAGGTCGTGCCCACGCTTCTGGCGTGGCCGCATTCGGCGCTGGTGCTCGACGTCAAGGGTGAACTCGCCGACGGCGATGCGCGCCATCGCTTTCCCGGCACGGCGGGCTTTCGCGAGAGCCTGGGGCCGGTGTTGCGCCTCGCGCCGACGCGTCTGGATTCGGCTTCGTTCAATCCGCTGCACGAAGTGCGCAAGGGGCCGAACGAAGTCCGTGACGTCCAGAACATCGTCGAGATCTTGGTCGATCCGCAGGGCGACGGGCGCCATCAGGATTTCTGGGACCGTTCGGCCAAGACGATCCTCGTCGGCGTCATCCTGCATGTGCTCTATGCCGAGCCGCCTGAGCGGAAGACGCTCGCGGTCGTGCGCGAGAAGTTGCGCGACCTCGACGCGACCGCGCAGCAGATGAAGTCGACCCTGCATCGGCTTGGGTCCACGACAAACCGGCCCGAAGTGCATCCCGAAGTGTTGCACGCCGCGGAATCGTTTCTCGCCGGCGAGGAGCGTCTCCAAAGCGGGGTGAAGGCGACAGCGGAGAGTTTCTTCGGCCTGTTCGCCGATGAAATCGTCGCGCGCAACACGGCGACGTCCGACTTTCGCATCGGCGATCTGATGTGTGGGCCGAAACCGGTCACGCTCTATTTGCAGCCGCCGCCATCGGACGCGCTGCGGCTCATGCCGTTTCTGCGCCTCGTCATCAATCAGTTCGCCCGCGCGCTGATGGAGCATCAGGAGAGGGACGCGCAAGGCCGCGCCAAGCGCCACCGCCTCATCCTGGTGTTGGACGAATTTCCCATGCTGGGCCGCATGCCGTTCTTCGAGACCATGATGGGCGCTATGGCGGGCTATGGCCTGAAGGCCTTTTTGGTCACGCAGAGCCTCAACCATCTGACCAAAGCCTATGGCCGTGAGAATGTCATTCTCGACAACGTCCACATCGTCACGGCGTTTTCGGCCGCCGACAACGACACCGCCAAGCGTATCGCGGAGATGGCTGGCGAAGTCTGGGAAATGCGCGAGAGCGAGACGCATACGCGTCCAAGATCGATCCTTGGATGGCGCAAGGGATCGACCACGATCCGCGAGGAGCGCCGGCCGCTCCTTCTGCCCGCCGATGTCCGCGCCTTGCCGCGCGACGAAGAACTCATCTTCGTCTCCGGCGCCAAACCCATCCGCGCCAAGAAGCTCAAATTCGACCAGGAGCGCGTCTTTGTTGAGAGGCTTCGTCCTGCCTCTGGGAGCCGTCCAACGCTGACGACGACACATGATTGGGAAAAGGTGCGTCTTCTTGGGATTATTCCGCAGGTGGTGAAATCGCCGAAAGCGAAGCCCGCCATGGCTCAGCCGCTCGCGGCCCAGCCCGATCTCTTCGCGCAAGCAGCGACCCGGCCCACCAAAATCTCCGATGCTGCCATGGCCGCATTTCGCGACGCAGACGGATCGGCCTTGCCGCACCCGGCGAGCGTCGCGGCGCCGCCGCCTGCAGCAGCTGAGGCGCCGTCTGCTGAAACGCCGCGGCGCCGGCGTCAGGCCAAGGGAATCTGAGCGATGGCCGCGCGCAAGCTCACCGTCTATCTGCCGCCGACCCTCGACGCCAAGGTGCGCAAGGTGGCGCGCGACCAGCACCGCTCGGAATCGAGCATTGTTCTTGAGGCGCTCAAGGCGCGGCTTGAACGCGGCGAGGCGACCAACGGTCTCATCGAGGAAAGCGCGCGCCGTCAGCTTTCCCGCGTCGATGCGCGGCTCGAGAAGGTGATCGGCGAAAGCCTCATCCTCAAGGAGATCGTGTTGCTCTTTGTCCGTGTCTGGCTGGAGCACAACCCGCCGATCGACGAGCATCTTGAAGAAGACGCCGCCGCAAGCGCCGAGGCGCGCTTCGAGCGCTTCCTTGATTTCGTGGCCCAGGCTCTGGCGCCAGGAAAATCACTGGGCGCTGTGTTTTCTTTGGAGTCAGCAGAAGCCGTATCCGTCGCAGACCACAATGGGGAGGCGAGGGCGTGAGCGTGGGCGCCATTCCGCTTGTAACGGCGCGCCGGCGATCGGCGCTTGCGCGTGCGCTCGGTCAAGCGATCGCCGAAGCGCTCGCCGCGCCGGACGTTGTGGAAGCGCTGATCAATGCAGACGGGCGCCTGTGGCTCGACCGTATTGGCGCGGGCCTTGTCGCAACGCCGCACGTGCTTTCGTCGCAAGACCGAGAAGCTGCGATCCGTCTCCTGGCGCATGAGGCCGGTGAGATCGTCGGTGAGGCGCACCCGTTCTTGCAGACGATCCTGCCGGACAGCGCCGCGCGTGTTCAGGCGCTGCTGCCGCCGCTGGTGGAGGCGCCTGTGCTTGCGATCCGCAAGCGTCCGCGCGCCGTGTATACGCTCGCCGATTATGTGGAGGGCGGCATCGCAACGCCCGCGCAGGCCGCCATGCTCGCGGATGCGGTCGCCGCCAAGCGCAACATCATCGTCGCCGGTGGCACGGGCTCGGGCAAGACGACCCTCTTGAATGCGCTTTTGGCGGAGGCGCCCTTCCTGACGTCCCGCGTCGTCATTCTGGAGGACACCGCCGAACTGCAATGTGGAAGCCCCAACGCGGTTCAGCTGCTGACCAAGCGCACCGATCCGCCGATCAATATGCGCGACCTAGTGCAGATGACGCTTCGGCTCCGCCCCGATCGCATCGTGGTCGGCGAAGTGCGCGATGGCGCTGCGCTAGAGGTCCTGAAGGCCTGGAACACCGGGCATCCGGGCGGGCTCCTGACGCTGCACGCCAATTCCGCGGCCGATGCGCTGATGCGTCTGGAAGACCTTTGCATGGAGGCGCGCGCAACGCCGCCGAAGCGCCTCATCGCCAGCGCCGTCGATATCATCGTCTTCATCGCCCGCCGCGAAGGCGGGCGCGTCATCACCGAAATTCTGGAGGCGGACGAAGTCCGGGGAGGGGGAGCATGAAATCAAATCGTGTCTTGCGCATTGCAGCTTTCGGGATGGCGCTGCTTGCCTGCGCGGCGCCCGCTTACGCCGCCGGTTCCGGCATGCCTTGGGAGGGCCCGCTCGAACAGATCGTGGATTCCATCACCGGTCCTGTCGCGCGCGCCGCCGCCGTCATCGCCATCGTCATCGCCGGCGTCACCATCATCTTTTCCGAAGGTGGGGGCGGCGTCAGGAAGCTCGCCTTCGTGGGACTGGGCATCGCCATCATGTTCGCTGCGGTGTCGTTCTTCCTCGACTTCTTCGGCTTCGCCGGCGGCGCGGTGATTTAGGCCCATGTCGCTTGCCGCAGATTCAGAGCCCGAAGGTTTTCGCATCCCGCTCCGGACCTCGCTTACGCGCCCGATCCTGCTGGGCGGGGTGCCGCGCAATTTCGCCATCCTCAACGCAACGATTGGCGCGGCGATTGGCTTTGGGCTGCAGCAGCCCATCATCGCCTTCCCGTTATGGGCTGTGCTGCAGGGCGCCGCCGCCTGGGCCGCTGCGCGCGATCCCTGGTTTCTCGACACATGGCCGCGCCACATGGCCAAGCCTCACTATTTCGGATCGTGAGGGCGCGCTTCGATGATGGACCTCCGCCCCTACAAGAAATCTGGCACGCAACTCAGCGATTTCCTGCCCTGGGCTGCGTTGATCGCGCCCGGCGTTGTCTTGAACAAGGACGGCGCCTTCCAGCGCACCATGGCGTTTCGCGGTCCTGATCTCGATTCCTCGACTGCTTCCGAGCTGATGGGCGCCTCCGCGCGGCTGAACAACGCTTTTCGCAGGTTGGGTTCTGGCTGGTGCCTTCATGTTGAAGCGCGCCGCTCGCCTGCACCTGGCTATCCGGATGCTGCCTGGCCTGACGCCTTGTCCTGGCTGATCGATGAAGAACGCCGCGCCGTGTTCGAGGCCGCGGGCGCGCGTTTCGAGAGCGGCTATTTCTTCACGCTGACTTGGCTGCCTCCCGCTGAACGGCAGACGCGGCTTGAAAGCTTCTTGTTCGAAGGCGCGCAGGATGGGGCGGGCGCGCCCGCGTCACCTGTCGATTATCGCCAGCATCTCGACCGCTTCACCAATGAGACCGATCAGATCCTGGCGCTGATGGAGACGCTGGCGCCTGAGGCGCGCTGGCTCGATGACGAGGAGACGCTGACCTATCTGCACGATTGTGTGTCCGATCGTCCCCATCGTGTGGCCAAGCCCGACACGCCCTTTCATCTCGACGCGCTCCTGACCGACGCGCCGCTCGTGGGCGGTCTCGCGCCGCGCCTGGGCCGCCATCATCTGCGCGTCATCTCCGTGCGCAGCTTCGTGACGGAAACCGAGCCGGGCTTTCTCGATGCGCTCAATCGACTGGCGATCTCATATCGCTGGGTGAGCCGGTTCATTCCGCTCGACCGGGAGGAGGCGCGCCGAGAACTGGAAAAAACACGCAAGCGCTGGTTCTCGAAACGCAAAGGCCTTCTGACGCTGTTGCGCGAAGCGCTCTTCAGAGAGGAAGCGCTGCTCGTCGATAATGACGCCGCCAACCAGGCTGCTGACGCCGACACCGCACTGCAAGAACTCGGCGCCGACGCCGTGAGTGCGGGCTTTGCGACGCTCACCATCACCGTCGCCGATGCAAGCGAGGATATGGCCGATGATGCGGTGCGCCAGATCCAACAGATCGCCGATGGATTAGGCTTCGTCACGCAAGTGGAATCCGTCAACGCCGTGGAAGCCTGGCTCGGCTCGCTGCCTGGACAAGCTTACGCGGATGCGCGTCGTCCGATCCTCTTGTCGCCCAGCCTTGCGCATCTGCTACCGCTCAGCGCTGTCTGGGCCGGCCCGCAGCGCAATGCGCATCTGAACGGTTCGCCGCTCATGCTTACGGCGACGGACGGCGCAACGCCGTTTCGTCTTGATCTCCACGTCGGCGATGTCGGTCACACCATGATCGTGGGGCCCACCGGCGCCGGCAAATCCGTTTTGCTCGCAACACTCGCCGCGCAATGGCTGCGCTATGCCTCGTGTCATCCCGCGGGCGCGCAAATCTATCTGTTCGACAAGGGCCGCTCCTGCCGCGCCACGATCCTCGGCCTCGGCGGCGATTTCTTCGATCTTGGCGAAGCCGATGCGCTGGGATTGCAGCCGCTCGAACATGTCCATGAGCCGGATGAACGCGCCTGGGCGCAAGACTGGCTCGTCGGTCTCATCGCCTCGGCTAATGTGATCGTGACGCCGGAGGTGCGCACGGAGGTGTGGCGCGTTCTGGAATTGCTCGCCGAGCGGCCGGTCGAGGACAGGACGCTGACCTTGTTTGTGGCGTTGATACAGAACCAGGATGTCCGCGCCGCGCTTCATCCCTTCACGCAAGGAGGCGCGCACGGTCGTCTCATCGACCATGATCGAGCGACGTTGGGCTATGGGCCGGTGCAGGCGTTCGAGATGGATGATGTGTTGCGCCGTCCCGAAGCGGCGGGCGCGGTGCTTGGCGCGCTCTTTCATGCGCTTGAGAAACGCTTCGACGGGCGCCCGACCATGCTCGTCCTCGATGAAGCCTGGCTCTTCCTCAAGGACGCATTCTTTGCAGCGCAGATTCAAGATTGGTTGAAGACGCTCCGAAAGCGCAATGTCGCTGTCGTGTTCGCAAGCCAGGAGCTGGCCGATGTCGAGCATTCGTCCATCGCATCCACCATCATAGAAGCATGCGCGACGCGCATCTATCTGCCGAACGACAGGGCGCGTGAACCGCATTCACGCGCCTTCTATGCGGCCTTGGGTCTGAACGGCCGCCAGATCGATCTCATCGGATCGGCGACGCCCAAGCGTGACTATTACCTCGTCAGCCGCGACGGCTGCCGGTTGTTTGAATTGGGCTTGGGCCCCGCGGCGCTTGCGTTCGTCGGCGCGTCCCGTCCCGAGGATCACACGCTGATGGATCGTGTGTTGGCCGAGGAGGGCGCGGGCGCCTTTGCCGAAGCGTGGCTCGACCTGCGTGGTCAGCGCGAGGCGGCCGACGCCATTCGCCGGTTCAGAAGTGAACACGCGCCCTCGATCAGAACCAAGCGCGTCGCCGTGGCGGCGGAATAGGAGGATGGACATGCCGGCAAGATTTTTCCGTGTTGTTTGTGCGGGCGTGGCCGCTTTGGCGCTGGTGCTGGCGCCTGTTTCGCGCGCGCACGCGATCACCGTGTTCGATCCGACCAATCTTGCGCAGAACCTGCTGCAGGCCACGCGCGCGCTGGAGCAGATCAACAACCAGATCCGCCAGATAGAGCAGGCGGCGGCGATGCTGCGGACGAACCCGCTCCAGCTCAGTCCGGAGTTGTCGCAATCGATCGGTGAAGCGCGGCGTCTCTTTTCGGCCGCCGAGGGCTTGGCGTTCGAGGTCGATCAATTGAGCGATGATTTGAGGACGCTCTATCCCGAGACCTGGGAAGAGTTCGACCTTGAAGACATTGTCGGTCAATCCGATCGCTGGATGGCGGAAAGCCGCCGTAGCCTTGAGCGAGCGATGGCGGCCGAAGCACGCGCCGCGGCGTCGATCGAACGCACCCAAGGCGCCATTGATCGTGCGCTGCAATCGTCAGGCGGTTCTGAAGGGCAGACCGGCGCCATCCAGGCCGGCAACCAGCTCCTTGGCATCCAGGCGTCGCAGCTTGCGGAAATTCACACGCTTCTGATTGCGCAGGGCCGCGCACTGCAAACCGAGCGCTTGGAGCGGATCGCACGCGAAGAGCGCAGCCGCGAGATCCAACGGCGCGCTTTCCCGACCACGACGTCGGGCACTTTGACGCCCGCGCGCACGGCGTTTTGAGCAAGGGCGCCGCACGATGGATCCGTCATCGGTCAATTCCTTCCTCGATCAGTTTCTGGCCGTCGCCAATTCTGGCTTTGGGCTGATCCAGGGCGATGTGACCTATGTCTTGAATGCGCTGATCGTCATTTCGATCGTGCTGGCTGGCGCGCAGTGGGCGCTGGCGCAGGAGGCGCCGCTCGCGCCCTTCTTCCGGAAAGTGCTGTTCGTCTCCTTCTTCGCCTTCCTCATCAACAATTGGAATTTCCTCGCTACCGCGATCAATCAGTCGGGCGCCATGCTTGGCCTGCGCGCTGGCGGCGGCGGGCTCACTATGGCGGAGCTGCACAATCCCGGCCGCGTCGGGCAGATCGGCGTCGAACTTTTCGGCCGCACCGCAGCGCTCGCCGAAGGCATGAACATCCTCACAGATTTCTTCGCGATGATGACGATCTTCCTCGCGGCGTTCTTTGTCATGCTCGGTTTCTTCGTGCTGGCGTTGCAGCTCTTCGTGGTGCTGATCGCGTTCAAGCTCGGCAGTCTGGTCGCGTTCGTTGCGCTGCCCTGGGGCGTGTTCAACGGCACCGCCTGGGTGGCGGAGCGGCCCCTCGGCTGGGTGGTGGGCTCGGCCATGCGTCTCTTCGTGCTGGCCTTCGTTGCCTCCGTCTCCATCACCTTCGTCAATACACTGCCCGCGACCTTCACCCTCGACGCCGGCGGCGTGCTCAATGTGTTGCTGTTCGGCGTGACCGTATTGGCGCTCGCCTGGTTCGCGCCCATTCTCGCAAGTGAGGTGGTCCAGGGTCAGCCGCATCTGGCGGGCCCCGCCGTCGCCGGCGCCGCCGCGGTCACCACCGTGCTTGGCGTCGCCGGCACGCGGTTCGCGATTTCCAATGCCACGCAAATCGCGGCTGCCGGCGCAAGACTGATCGGCGGCGCCGGAAGTTCCGCCGGGCGGCGCTTCTCGGGCGGCGGCGGTGGCGCAAACGCTG
>Ga0163148_10001662_pt1 | contig 28560 bp, 24 predicted proteins | sample OliLakLV19MP7P2_FD_148606 | JGI IMG/M metagenome (GOLD analysis project Ga0163148, IMG submission 148606) | Freshwater microbial mat bacterial communities from Lake Vanda, McMurdo Dry Valleys, Antarctica- Oligotrophic Lake LV.19.MP7.P2 | ecosystem: Environmental > Aquatic > Freshwater > Lake >... | reverse complement strand
CCCCCCCCGTGAACGGTTACTGAACTCCGTGGTGAAAATAATTCTTACGCCCTGGCGTGACGGTTACAGTCTCTTTGCCCTTAAGCTAATCCCCTAGTCCTGTCGATTAGATAGGCGTGACTAGTGAAAATTCAAATCCTTCGGGTGCTACGGGATCTCCATCAACGGAGCGTCCCTTCATAGCGCCTAGTTCGCCAGCTGCAAAACTGGCGGAGCGTTTTGAGGTGCTCTCGATACTCGGGCAGGGTGGAGGTTCAATCGTCTACAAGGCACTTGATCGAAATCGTGATAATCTAACGGTCGCGATCAAACTGTTGATCAACGAAAACGCCTTTGATGAACATGTCTTAGAGCGCTTTCGGGAAGAGGTTAGAATCTGCCAGTCGTTAAATCATCCGAATCTGGTGAAGGCCTACGATCTAATCGAATTCGAGGGGTCAATCGGCTATACGATGGAGTGCATTACAGGCGATGACCTGAGTAGCGTTCTACGAAAGGGAAAGCCAACTCCAGAAGTGGTTGACTCAATTATGGATCAGCTTCTAGCTGCATTAGATGAACTGCATCGTAACGGTATCGTGCATCGCGATGTTAAGTTAGAGAATCTGATGCTACGCGAAGATGGGGTAGTAAAGCTTACTGATCTTGGACTGATTAAGAGTCCCGAGTTGGCGGGGCTAACAAAGACCGGCATCTTGCTCGGTACCGCACAGTACATGCCACCGGAGTATGTAAAGCATAGTGTATATGATGAGCGAGGTGACCTCTACGCGGCTGGGTGTGTGCTCTATGAGTTGCTTACCGGTCATCGTCGGTTGATCGACAAGCCTGGAATGGAGGCGTTAGAGCATCTAATTCGTACTAAGTTTCAGGTTTCTCGGGCAACATTAAACGGCTTTCATCGACGATTCATTCCACTGATTGAACGCGCTATGGCAGTTGACCCACGTCAACGATTCCAAACGGCATCAGAGATGCGCCTTGCATTTGCTGAGAGCGCAAACCGTGAGCGAGTCGGAGGCGGAGCTGTCGAGATGAAGAGCTCGCTAAGCTCCCCGAGTGCACTACGTAGGTTAGCTGCGCAACAGGTTGAACATCGCGCGCAGAAAGGCCAACACGCTTTGACTCACACGGCATTCAAAGCGATGGGGATTGCAAGTGTTGTCCTGCTGCTGATCGTTACCGGTGCCTATCAGGCTCGCAGTGCACGCGAGGCTCAGAGTAGTATGATTGAGCTTGGAATGTATGATGGCGAGGCCGTTGGATTAGTGAAAGATGGTCTGCAGAATAAAGTTAGTGTCGAGATTGTGAATGGCAATTCGGCAGTTTTTCGTTCAGACATCAAAGATTGTACGCGCGCAACGTTTAATCTGCGAGGCGGATCTTTGGGTTGTGGTTCAGCGCTTTCAATTAAAATGCTGGAACATGGAATAACTCCAGGCGGAGATCCATACCTGGTTATGCAGGCTGTACCAGCGGATAAACGACCACCGATCACACTAAAACTTCAGCGATCTAAGCGCTAATCTCCGCTAACCTGCTGATTTTACACGCGCTTGAGTTTTGACACTGTTTGAAACTTTCTACATAGCGCAAGAATCCTTCGCTCCGTATAGTGGTTTTTTGGAACCCAGGTTTCTGGCTTCAACAATTTAGTCCAGCAACCTTGCGCTGATTTTAGAAAAGTTTGGTTATGGCTTCAACTGCTGCGCTTTCACTGGTACCGAGTACTCGTTTTTTCCGCGAAGAGGTTTCATCCTGGTCCAAGAATGGAGATGGAGATGGCCATTCACTGCATTTTGCTATTTCGAACCCCGACTCAATCTCCGCCGACCTTGTTGGGTTCTTCATTGATCGCTATAGCGAGCGCGGTTGCGTGGTTTTAGATCCGTTTTGTGGAGCTGGAACTACGGCGCTTGAGAGTGCGCTGCGTGGTCGGTTGGCAATAGCCAATGATTCGCGACCGCTTGCAGCAAGAATTGCTCGGGCCAAGCTTTTTCCAGCCGATATTACCGAAGTCACTCTTGCAATGCAGCGCATTAATCTGCGCCGTCCGATCGACATGAAGCTTTATAGGGATTACTTTGCGCCGTTCTACGATCTGGAAACCTTTCGCGAGATCGTTAATCTGCGTTCATTCCTGCAACAGAACGATGATCGCATTACGCGCTTTATTGAGTTAGTAGCGATGAGTCTGCTGCACGGTCACAGCGCTGGATATCTCTCGGTATACACGTTTCCCCAGATATCTCTCACTCCACAGGAGCAGGAAGCATTAAATATCAAACGTCGGCAGACACCTGATTATCGTGCAGTTGTCCCTAGAATTTTACGTCGTACTGCATCAATCTTACGCGATGGAGTGCCCTCAACCTTGCGAAGTGGCGGATTGATTCAATCTACCGATAAAGACCGACCGTACCGAACGCACCAGGCGATCAAGGGAGATTGCCGGAATCTTGGTGCCGTTCGGACATCCTCGGTTGATCTGGTCATTACTGCGCCCCCTACACCCTTAACCTTGGCGCAGGATTCGTCGAGAGAATCGTGGCTGCGTTCGTGGTTTATGAGTGATGGCGCTGCGGAGAATGTATTGGCGCAAAGTTCTCTTGGGGCGATTGATCGACGCGAGCCCCGCAACCTTACGGAGGCGAGCTTGGAAAAGTGGTCAGAACTTATGAATGAATCGTTACTAGAGCTTGCCCGAGTCGTGCGTCCTCGTGGTCGGGTTGTTTTCGACCTTCCTGAACAACGCTTGATGGGAACCGCACTTGGACTTGATGACCTTTTGCTTGATTCGGTAGTGCCAGCACTCACAAAATATTGGGAAGCTGATGGAGTTTATAGTTACGGCACAAGAGCTGTAAAACTAGGTTTGGGAGACCGGAGTGCAGCAGACGGGCGTGCCGGTGATCGGGGTGTCCAGCCATCTCAATCGACGTCGACCTTAGTATCCGCCGAACGAAGTCATGTTTTAGTACTTAAACGTCGATAGTCAGATAATAACGGTCCCTGTTTTGCTTCTGATCTGAAGTGAGATTGATGGCGTTACTATCAACTATCGATATGCACGAAGTCTCAGTCCCACGTGTTTTAATCTCTGGCACCGCTCAAGGCGTTGGTAAGTCTCTTTTGGCGCTCGGACTTGGACATGAATTCAAGCGTCGTGGAGTTGCGTATTCAAGTTGTGTTGTTGGTCCGGCTTTAGCGCAGGCGATTCTCCATCGCAGATTGGCTGGAAGGTATGTCCGGTGTCTTGATGAGCGGATGCTAACTGCGAGTCAGAACCTCTTTGGACTGGCCCAAGCTGCCTCCGGCGCTGAGCTGATCTTAATCGAGGGTCACGACGGACTCTACGATGGTGCCTTTCCAGGTGGTTTGCGAGGAAGCGATGCCGAGATTGCTGCATTGACCGGTACGCCAGTTGTTCTAGTCGCGGATGCCAGGGGTTTTGCTAATAGCATTGCTGCAGTGATTAAAGGGTATTCCGATCTGGCGCAGGGATTCTTGGTTGCAGGTACGGTGTTAAATCGCCTTCCAAGTGGGCAACACGCACAGGTGCGTAAGAATTTCGAGGTCAGCCTGGAGTGGCAACGCCTTAGACCACTGATCGGAGCGCTACCTGAGTTGACCCTTTCGGCCGTGCCCCCACCTGCATTTCTCACCGAGGGGCACAATTTCACAAGCATGCCACGCCAGTTTTATGTTGATATTGGTGCCGCAGTCGGAGCATACGTCGATGTCGAGAGTGTCATTCAGACCGCTGGATTGGCACAGCCACTTCCGGCCCAAAATGTAAACGTCGAGTCGGGCCCGCGGCGCACTAGGATTGCAGTATCTGAGGATGGATGTTTTGCCTACTGCTTCCAGGATAATCTAGAACTTTTGCGGCTGTTTGGAGCGGAGCTCGTCTCATTCTCGCCGTTAGCTGATACTGAGCTTCCAGATCGTATTGGTGGAGTTTATCTTACCGGTGCGTTTCTGCCGGAGTATGCTGCTGAGCTTTCGAACAATACTGCGATGCACAAATCCTTGCGCAGCTTTGCTGAACGGGGTGGTGTGATCTATGCAGAAGGGGGTGGGGCAGCCTATCTGGCGCGGGAATGGCGTGTGCACGATCCACGAAGCGCGAAGGATGTGCTTGCGCTTCCCGGAGTCGGCATTCTGCCAGCGACCGTTACCCATACCGACAGCAGAATGACTCACACTGCCGGGTGTTATGCCGAAGCGGTAACAGTTGAGGAATCGATCCTTGGGCGTGGAGGTCAGATCGTAAAGGGATACATTACCGGAGAGTGGCGAGTTTCACGCGAGGAGCGCCTAATGAAGGTTCTACGCGTGTCGCGATCGGGACAGCCTTCCCTACACGAAGGCTACTCCCCAAGTGCCCAGATCGTTGCGACCTTCTGTTTTGCCCATTTCGGGTCCAACCTTGAGCTTGCTCGATCCATCGTTGATGCAGCCGAGGTCGTTAGTCCAATGGGACGGTTAGGGCGTTAGCGTAAAACTTCCAACCCATTGGTATGCTTTAGGAAAAAGAATTTACCACCGAGCACACGGAGAGCACAGAGAAAAGCGAAGAGGGCCAATAAAATCAGCCTTTCTCAGTGGGTTCGGTGTTCTCAGTGGTGAAAATAATTCTTACGCCCAATGGGACGGTAGCGCCATTTCTCTTTTGGCCCTGAATCGTGCGACAAATAGTCTTAACTATGTCGCAAGAGATTGAAGGTAACACCAAGGGCTTATCCGCTACGCAGACTCGCAGAGTCGAGCGACTGTTTGGACGACGACTCGATACTCATGAGATCGTTTCGTTAGAGTTTGCGCGTGAACTTTTTAGCGTCGCCAATGAGTTGGGAAGACGGATCGGAGTTCTGGTTTCACGCAAGGGCGAGATCGAGAATATATTTCTGGGCACACGCGAGATCTTATATCTGCCAGATCTTGGACGCCAACGTCTAGGTCGGGATCGCTTACGACGACTACGTTTTCTGTTTAGTGATCTAAGTAATAACGATCAACCAGCGACCCTTCCGCAGGACATCTACACCGACCTTGAGAAGCTGCGCCTTGATATGGTTGTGGGGATTAAGGTATTGCCCAATAGAACTACGATTACCTTTGCCCATCTACTGCCAGTACATGAACGCGATCAGCCAGCAGTACAGACCGAGCAGGTAAAGGATCTCGCGACGCTGGAGTATGATTTTGTTGCCCAGATGGAATCGTTGGAGGAGCAGCTAACCGCAAAGACTGCGCGTGCTGTGAACGATCCCCGTCCGCGGGCTGTGTTGGTCGGGATTTACGAGAAGGGTGCCGCCGCAAGCAAGATGGCCCCGGAATCTATCGCTGAACTAAAGGAGCTCGCGCGCAGTGCTGGTGTCCGAGTATTGGACACGATCATTCAGTTTCGTCAACTCGATCCGCGCACCCTGATCGGCAAAGGCAAACTGGAAGAGCTTGTTTTACAGTGTCTACGATTAGACGCAGAGATGGTGATCTTTGATTGTGAGTTAAAGCCAACGCAGTGGCGTTCGATCGTGAACTCCACTGATCTAAAGGTCTTAGATCGCAGTATGCTCATTTTAGATATCTTTGCGCAGCGTGCGAGCAGCGCAGATGGCCGTGTGCAGGTTGAGTTGGCACAACTTAAGTACCTATTGCCTAGACTTACTGAACTCGACTCTGGCCTTTCGCGTTTGAGTGGTGGAATCGGAGGTCGTGGTCCAGGCGAGACCAAACTCGAGATCGGTCGCCGTCGAGCGCGCGATCGAATCGCCGATCTTGAATCGCGAATTGAAAAGTTAGGCGAGCAGCGCCGCCTACGTAGGACCAGACGCACTGAGTTTGGACTACCGGTTGTTGCACTTGTTGGATATACGAACGTCGGCAAGTCAACTCTTTTTAATCAGCTGACCAACAGCTCAGTAGTAGTTGAGAATAAGTTATTCGCGACCCTAGATCCTGCGCGTCGCAAGCTTTCACTAGCCGTAGACTATGGTGTTGATGAACACGGTGGGCCGGCTATTTCACATCAGCCGATTATTCTGGCCGACACGGTTGGATTTATACGCGACCTACCGGAAGAGTTGCGCCAGGCCTTTCGTGCGACTTTAGAAGAGGTCGGAGAAGCGAAGCTTATACTCCATGTTCTTGACGCCTCGGACCCAAACCTGTTGCAGCACAAGGCGGCAGTGGACGGAATTCTAGAGCAGATGTCGTTGACAGATATTCCAAAGATTATTGTACTTAATAAGTCTGACTTAGTGCCGGCTGACGAGGTAGATGGATTAGCAAGGTCCCTGGACGGCGTGTCGATCTCGGCCGTAAAACGTAGCGGATTTTCGGCATTGACTCAGCAGATCTCACAGCTGGTGTTTGCGGTGCAGGCCGGTCATTTGGTTAATCAGGATGTCAGATAAGAGGTAGGAAGGGGTGGGGCGTTTTCGGCACTTTCTGGACACCCACCTCACCGACCTTGGACACCCAACTCCATGCCAAAGCCCTAATCTAATATTTCCAGTATGTTGGTTTGTGTGCAGCGCGGGGTGTCCAGATGAACTCTCCAGATGTCCGCGGCGAACGGTTTTCTATAGCGGTTTGCAAAAGTCGCGAGCGATATAATAGCTTTTGCAAACCGCTATAGATTCGGTGAAAGCGAATCAAAACAGCAACCTATAGTGATTAATATAAAAAGGCGTAACCGTTCACCTGGGTGTTAAATTATTTGCCATGTTCTGCAAATTTACGATTATTTTATGTTTCAAGAGCTTATTGTCCTTTCTTGTCGCCCCTAAACGGGGCATTTTTTGTGAACGGTTACTTGTTATCCCTCCGGGGGCCGCTTCCAGCGGATAAAAATGCACCCTTTCTGTTAATTTACGTTGATTCTTGCACCCAGGTGAACGCTTACCAAAAGGCTTGCCAATTTTATTGGCACCGACTTTTGATAATCGCTATAGCACTATTGGTTAGCACCTCATTTAGTTTCATAATAGCTGCTCGAACAGCCGCTGAGTATAAGGAGTTAATTTATGCCGCACCCGCCGCAGGTATCGACAGTAGAGCCGCTCACTACTAAGTTAAGAAGTTTATTTCTCCCAATTGATGTTCAGCCCGATGAGGGTGCGTTTCTGGAGCAGTGTCGCAGATGGATTCCGGAAACGCGCTGGGACCCATTCCTAATTAGGTGGGGAAGGGCCCTACAAGCGATTGGCACTCCTTTGGAATTTACAACTGGTCTAGACTTCCGCCCGGTCAAATTTAATGTTGGTCACAATTCCTTCGATGGGGTTGGAATTGTCGCTCCCGGAAATGCGATGCGAGAAGGATTAATGCTAGCACAGCCGCGATATATTCCTAGTCGCGATGATGATGCATATGGATATGCGATTGATGCTGCGCAGTGCTTTTTGTGTCAGAACGTAGTTCAGGCGGATGATGCAAACTTGGCTGGTAACGTCAGAATCAATTCGATTCTCGACCTTGGTTCGCATGTGCTCCTGCCCAATCGATATCCATTGTGTCCCGGGCATTCACTCCTGCTCCCCAAGGGCCATGATGGTAGCAGAGACAGCTTGGGACGAGTGCTAACTTCGCAGGAGCTTGAGCTTTGGATGAAGGTGGCAGATTCGTTAGAGTGTGTTGCCAGTCGCAATCATCCCCATGATTCGATGAAAGTTCCCAGTCATGATCACTGTCATTTGATACCGTGGTGTGTCCCGATTGATGCTTCGCTGGAGCTTTTGAGAGCACAATACGGAAGTTACTCCTCATGCTTGCGGGTGGTGGTCTCACAGTTCACACCGTTTACTCATGTGGTGTTGGTCGCGCCTACTCATAGTGAACTTGCTGAATCTGCATCGACAATAATGAGCTGCCTAGAACAACAGGGACAGGTATTCACATTTGTCTATAGCCGAAAAATGATCTTTATAAGCCACCGTCACGATGATGCGGCATCAGGTCCTAAGTTAAACCTTGGTGCCGGAGCTTCGCTGCTTGGAGTGGGAGTGCAGGACGACAAAGCAGGTCTAGACGTCAAGGTATTGCGTGAACAGCTCCCGTTGATTCCTAAATACCAAGGTGAGATCGAGATCTCAATTGGTAACGGGACGGTTCCTGCGCGATTACCGTATCATCCGTTACAGTATTCTAAGCTAGTTAGTTTTGGAGCGGGAAATCATATACGTGCCCTACTAAGTCCCGAACAACGGCAGCTATGGGAGTCTGCTTTGCAGTATCAGGATAAGCGCAGTGATGTTGGGCATGCCGAGTATGTAACCCTATTTGCCGCGCTAATTGCTGACCTTGAGCACGCTGATGAGCAGACCCGCGATATCGCAGTAGTAGCAGCAATGTTGCATGATATCGGATGGTCACAGATTGAAAATATAGATGCAAAGTTTAGATCAGTGAATCAGGCAATACTCTCCTCGGATGCTGCAGTCAGCGCGTTAGCTCGTGGGGAAGATGCCAAACTTAGAGTGCAGCATCAGAAACTAGGGGTCTCGTTGGCGCGCGAACTGCTACATTCGCCAACCTGGGATTCAATAAGGGAGCAGGTTTTCAAAATTATCGGCGATCATGATACGCGCCTGTTGCCCTCGACGGGCCCCGCCTGTGATATCATGCGTGATGCTGATGTATTATGGCGAGTCGGTCGCCCTAGCGTTGAGGCAGCGAAAGCTCAGTCGGGAGTTAGTGACAGGGATGTTGTTTTAGCGTTGCGTCAAGGATGGGCTGCGTCTGCTTGTTACGTAACAAGATCGGCTCAGATCATTGCGCCGCTGGAGTTTCAGAGAAGCTTGGAATAGTTACCTCAGTAACCGATATCCATAATTATCTTGGGCTGAAGTATACCTGCATTGACCAACTGGCGGAGCCGCCCGTGACTGATCATTGGCTAATCTCATAGCGCGCTCCCGGTGCAAGTATTTGTACTAAAGTTTCGTCAGCGCACGTAGTCGCGCACTCTGCCGTAAATTGTTCAGGTGTTCCAGTTAGATCTGGAAAGGTAGAGTGATGAATCGGAATGCATACCTTCGGCTTAATTAGTGCGACGGCGCTGGCGGCGTCTTTGGGTCCCATTGTGAAGCGATCACCGATGCATAATAGGGCGATCTCGGGCTTAAAACGTTCGCCAATCAGAACCATGTCACCAAATAGGGCTGTATCTCCAGAGTGATAGATCGATCGCTCACCGTCATCAACTACGACACCGCATGCTTCTCCGGCGTACTGCGGTCCCGAGTCGGTCCCAAAGGAGTTTGAATGCATGGCGTGGGTTAGAGAGACTGAAAATCCATCAATCTTAAGCGTGCCGCCCTTATTCATTGGAACAACGTGGGACTCCGGAACACCCTGGGCGATCAGAAGGTTGGCGAGCTCCCAGGTAGCGATGACTTTTGAACCATACTGTTTTGCTAGCCTCACGGCGTCTCCCGCATGGTCGGAATGCCCATGTGTCAGGACGATTAGATCAAGCCGGTCAGGATTGCTGAACTGCGGTGGACAGAGTGGGTTGCCATCTAACCAAGGATCAATTGCGATGTGATACGGGCCCTGAGCATTTGTAGCTTCAAGGATTGCTGAGGAATGACCAAGAAATAGAATGTTATTGATAGCCATATATTCCAAAAATTTAAATTGACAGTAACAATCTAATGAACCACCGTTCCAGAATTAAGTTGAAAACGAAATTCTGTCGCCGCGTTTCTCATCTTATCCGAATAAGAGATCTGACCAGCGTTGATTGAGATCTCTTCGCGAGCCAAGCCATTCATTACCCACGGATAGAGCTGGTGTTCCAGTTTCAATACGCGCGCCGCAAGCGACCCTTCGGTATCGTTGCCCTGGATTGGGCATTGAGCCTGGGCAATTATCTCTCCAGTATCAACCCCAGAATCTACAACGTGAACTGTGCAGCCGTGTTGGGTTTCCTTGGCCGTGAGGGCCCGGTTATGGGTATCTAAGCCCGGAAACTTAGGTAGCAGAGATGGGTGGATATTAATTATCCGATTGGGATACGCCGCAATAAATTCGGGTTGAATAATCAACATAAATCCAGCCAGGGCCACAAACTCCGGGGAGTACCCTTGTACGGCTTCAAGAATTGCAGCTTTTTGAGCACCGCGGGTCGCAAAATCTTCGCGGTTAAAACTCTGATAGGGGATCTGATTTCGACGGGCAAACTCAAGGCCTGGGGCATCAGTGCGATCGGATATTACTGCGGCAATCTTGTAGTCGACGGCTGCGATAATTAACTGCCCGAGATTTGAGCCACGACCGGAGATTAGGACGACGATATTGGGAATAGAGGAGATCATTTTTGGTAATCTGAAAATTTCTGCGATGCGGCGCGATCCTATCGTTCTGAGAGTTGTAGGGCAATTAAAGAATGTACGCTGACGTGCACCATCGGATGCGCTAGACTGAATCCAAATGAATCATCCTGTTACAGTTCATAGGATTAGCAGAAATATTAGCCCATGTTAGACGGGCTCACTTTCATCAAAGGAATTACCTCTATGCGCTATCTAGTAATACTTCCCGCCCTAATTCTTTTAACCCCAATCTCGGCCGTCTGCGATGGGTTTGATGAGCCCGATAGTTTTCAGGATCAGAGTGCAGGGCAGCCACAATCAGACCCGCCGCAGAATGCTTCGAATGCATCTTTTGATCGGCGATTGCCACCGGTTATTCCGGGTGAAACGCTCCCAGATGGCGCTGGTGGGACTAAGGTATGGTCAACGGGCGGCAGTCCGGTCGGCTCCGGAGTAGCGCCAGTGCCTCCGCAAGCACCATCTGCGCCGTCCATTCCAGGAGAGAATGATGGTCTAGACTCTAGCTTACCGCCGAATCTTGGGATAATCATTGACCAGAGCGGTCGAAGGGGAAGGTAGGTTTGACGCAAGGCGCATTAATTCTTTGTGAAAAAGTGGGAGATTTTTGATGAGTTCTTTTGATTCTGGACCAGGGGCTACAAGTAGGTCAGGTGTAAGATAGAGGTGTAGGTGGGGAGTTCGGCTCAAGGTCAGCGCAATCGCCGCTGAGCGTTGGTTGCAGTCCTGTGGACGCGAGTGTTGTAAGGCAGATCTGGAATAAAGTTGCAGAACAAATGGAGCGCTATCAAAGGTAGTGGCGCTGACGCCCATCCCGCTCAATTGCTATTAAAATTAACTCCCGACTATAAAACTCGAATTGAGCCAAGTGTTTCGCAGTTCGAATCGTGGCATTTAGGCCCCCAGTCGGCATTGCTCGATATTTCTGCAAACGCTAATGGCCGAGCGGCTCTTGTGTGCAATGTCGTAAGACAGTTCATGCCAAGCGAACCAGAGCTCCATAAAGCATTTGTGACCTCCTGTTTTGTGAACTTTCAATCTGCAGAATTGATAAGGGACGGTTCCAGATCAGGGCCGAAGTTTAGTTAGAGTCGGCAGTATCTCCTTTTCTACCCCATTTCAGTCAATTTGCACCATTAGCGTGCCCCTCCCCGTTTGTGCTATAACCTGCACTGGCAGTTGCAGTATGCTCAATCTTTTAGGTAATTTATCCGTAACTAGTCAGTAAGCAAAACAGAATCAGCAAGCAACAACCACCCCTCAGGGGTCGATTTGCGAAGCAAATCGGGGGTGACAACAAGTAACTGGTCACAGAAAAGCCTGCCCCGACCAGGGGCTGACAAGAAAGGATCCCAGGTTAGCGAAGAGTGGAATGCCATTATAAAATGTGCGAACTAGTAAAATTTGCAAAAACTCTTGGTGACCAGTTACATTTATCCTTATCTTTAATAATTTCGTCGGAGCGTTCCAGCCATGTCTACCCGTATTGATCCTCCTGAGAGTCGAGATTTAATAATTAAAATTTTGCGATTAAAGTCTGGTCGATTCAACATGCTATCAAACACGTTGAGCTTATCCAGGGTTCTACTCACCAATGTAATCTTTGCCCTCGGAATCGCTCTGACTTCAGCCTACGCTGCCCCAGCTGAGCCGACTAATACTCCACTTCCTAAAACCGGGACCCTAAGCTCGTCACAGACCGGCGGGTACAGCGGCGCTACCGCAGATGGTTTGTGGGGTAATAGTGACCCCTGGAACAAGGATGCAGCCCCAATTTCTGGCTCAGTCTCGCGTGGTGCAAACGATAGCTGGATCGCGCGACTATTCAATAACTCTACCGACCCATATAGCGTTAGCGTTGCATTGCGACAGATAAACAATCAGCGAACTACTATCAAAACTGATAGCTTCTCCGTAACTTTGAAAGGCGGTGAGAAGGCTGAGAGAACTGTTAGCGGTGCCGCTGGAACATCGGATGCGACCCTTGATCTAGTACGCTGGAAGAATCTGAAGAAGCTATCTAAGAAGACCGAAGAGGGCTCTGCGAGTAATACTTCGACTGACAAGGCTGTAACAGCTAACCGTACAGCGAGCTCCACCGCCCGTGGAGCGGATGGGTTGCCACTGCCAACATCCGATTAGGAATAGTGCGATTAGGAATAGGAATTTTTTAAGGCGCCATGACCAATAAAACTACTCAACGTCAAGCGCTTGAGAACCCCCACGATCGAGATCTAAGGACCCTTGAGCGGCGTGTTGTTGGAGAACCCCCCAGTGGGGGGGATCTGCGCGTCCATTTAACTTACCCAAATCACTATTGGGTAGCGATGTCGAATCTCGGATTTCAGGCGGTTTATAAAATATTCGCTGAACAGCCGGGCGTAGCAATTGATCGCGCCTTTCTGCCTGAGAAGTTTATGCAGGATCGTCGATCCGGATCGGCGCAATCCACCAAGGTCCAGACCTTTGAATCTTCGCGACAACTCGCAGATTGTGATGTATTGGCGTTTAGTCTTTCGTTTGAGACTGATTATCCACATCTTGTAGCGATGTTGAATTGCTGTGGACTATTAACGATCGATGCAGCAGAGCGTGCGAAGCGTGCCGATGTCGCCCGATTTAATCGACCGATAATCATCGTTGGCGGTACTGCGGTAACACTTAATCCGGAACCCATCGCTGATCTCGTCGATATCATAATGCTTGGAGAGGCCGAGGAGTTTATTCCGGAGTTCGCAGCCACCATTCGCGCCTGTCGCGAGCGTGGAGATAATCGTGAAGAGACCCTGATTGCCCTAGCACAGATTGAGGGGGTCTACGTACCACGGTTCTATAGCCCAGAGTTTCATTCAAACGGTTCCGTAAGGCATTTTGAAGCCGACCTGCGAGTTCCGGCACGCCCGCAACGTCGCTTAGTTCGCGATCTATCAAAGTTTCCAACCTATTCGGCGGTTCTAACAACTGAGACCGAATTTAGGGATATGTTTTTGGTCGAGACGGGTCGTGGTTGTGAGATGGGGTGCCGTTTCTGTGTTGCCGGTTATATCTACCGACCGGTTCGAAAGCGTAGTGAGGAATCGTTGCGTGAATCGGTACAGATCGGCTTGAAGCATAGTAAGGCCGTGGGTTTCGTTGGCGCCTCGGTATCTTCGCACCGCGCGATCGGCAAGCTTGCCGCAGAGGTTGCACAAGCAGGTGGCCGCGCTTCACTGAGCTCCTTGATGTCGCAGAAGATCACCCCCCAATTGGCTGGCTCACTCTCAGAGAGTGAGTATAAAACGGTGGCTCTAGCACCTGAAGCTGGCAACGAGAGATTGCGCCGAGCTGTGGGTAAGCGGGTATCGGACGAACAGGTAGTCGCGGCAGCGGCACAGCTTGTAGAGAATGGAATTCGTGGATTTAAATTATATTTTATAATCGGGTTGCCGACCGAAACCGACGCCGATATCGATTCAATCGCCGAGCTCGCAATTAAGATCCGCGACACCGTCGTTGAGGCATCAAGATCTAGCGGTAAGGTTGCCTGGGTTTCGCTCTCGGTTAATCCGTTTATTCCAAAAGCCTCGACACCGTTTCAGTGGGAGCCGATGGTCGATCGGCGCACCTTAGATCGTAAGATTGCTCGAATTCAGGAGCTGGTTCGTCGGACCCCTAATCTTGAGTTGCGTTTTGAATCGCCCAAGGAGAGTTATTTTCAGGCACTACTTTCGCGAGGTGATCGGCGGGTTGCAAAGTTGCTATGTTTAGCCGAGGAACAGGGGAAGGATTGGAAGTGGCTTGTAAGTAACGGAACCCGCGAGCTAATTCCGGGAGTGCCAAGCGTCGACTTCTTCGCGGTAAGAAGACTTGAGTTTGATGAGGTTCTACCGTGGGATGTAGTAGATTCTCGAATTGAAAAGTCACTTCTTAAGCGTGAAGCGCTGCGCAGCTATCTTGGCGAGGACTACAGCGATGGAGAGTCCGACGAAGATCAGGACTTAGAGCGGGAATTAGAGCGAATTCGAGCAACTCCAGAACTCGTTGAAACCGCCATATTGGGGTGAGGCGGGTGAGTTGGCTTTCTTGCTCTTAATTAGCTAAATTCGGGACCTAAGTTAGGAATTCATGAGTATTACGATGAAGCAGATTATTCCGGTAGTGTCAGGGAAGGGCGGTGTCGGCAAGTCGACGGTAGCTGTCAATCTCGCTGTAGCACTCGCCGCCAGCGGTGCCAGGGTTGCACTAATAGATAGCGATTTTTATGGGCCAAGCGTCCCGACCTTGATGGGCGGAGGATCGGTTGTCCCCGATCACGAGGGAAAACTAATTCCACCGTTGAAGTACGGGTTGAAGTATATCTCGTTGGGATTTTTTCTTCAGAACCCAGACGATGCCGTGATCTGGCGCGGTCCGATGTTCAATAAGGCATTGACTCAGATGTTTACCGATGTGAGTTGGGGTGATGTGGACTATTGCATTATTGACATGCCGCCAGGTACCGGGGACGCACAGATTTCACTGACCCAGATGGTCAAGATTGCTGGAGCAGTTGTTGTAACTACTCCACAAGAGGTAGCGTTGGCCGATGTTCGCAAAGCGATTAACATGCTGAACAAGGTGAATGTGCCAGTACTTGGGATAGTAGAGAATATGAGTGGTTTTCTCTCTTCAGATGGAGTGCAACACGATATCTTTGGGCGGGGCGGTGGTGAGAAGTTGGCGCTAAGTATCGGCGTACCGTTACTAGCGACCATTCCTATTGACGTTGCTATACGAAGTGCCGGGGATTGTGGAGAACCGATAGCGTTGCAGGCCGACACACCCGCGGGATCGCTTTTCCATAGTTTGGCACACAAGCTGATCGGAATTCTTGATGCTAAAGCCGAAAGTGAGCCGCAATTGAGAGTTGTTAACTAATCTGTCTATTTTTTCTGTCTATTTCTCTTTTTTAGGGGTACTACGTGTTTACCTTTGTTTTTACGCTTCACATCCTACTCTGTATCTTTCTTGTGATCGTTGTCTTGCTACAGCAGGGGAAGGGGGCGGACCTCGGCGCGGCATTCAGTGGAAGCTCAAGCTCACTTTTCGGAGCGGCCGGAGCGAGTTCAATACTAGTAAAGGTTACAACTTCTGCGGCGATTCTTTTTATGTGTACGTCGGTAGCGCTGATAAAACTTTATCAGGAGGTTACCCCGTCAGTCACTGTCAGTGATTCCCTTTTGAAGGGTTCGGTGATGGAGAAACAGCAGCCCGCGTCTGCAGCTACTTCTTCAGGTACTGACACTCCAGGAACGGTTCCTGAAGGCAACGCGGTGAATGGTACGGCGAGTGGTCTAGTGACCGCTCCCTCTGAACCAATTCAGGAATCTTCGGTGGCTGTTGAGGGCGGAACTGGCGACGTTGGAACGGCAAGCAAAGATCAGAGCTAGATTTGGCCGGGCTAATTTGAATCCAGCCTATTCTGGTGTTATACGAGTGTTAGTTTAGTTTAAGTGCCCAAATGGTGGAATTGGTAGACACGCCAGCTTGAGGGGTTGGTGGAGGCAACTCCGTGGAGGTTCAAGTCCTCTTTTGGGCACCAGATATCTGTTAGAGGCCGACAAAATTGATTCGCAAAGCTGATATTGATGATATTCCGGGTATATTGGCGTTAGTAAACCAAAATCTGGATAAGTTATTACCTCGCACGCCAGCAGACTATCGCGAATTGATAGATAACACCTGGGTTGCAGAGATCGAGGAGAGTAACGGGCGCGCTATAGTTGGTTGCGCCACCCTGGAGGTTTACAGCAGCAAGATTGCGGAGATTCGCTCCGTTGCAGTGCGCCAAGACCTACGTAGTAACGGAATTGGAGGGCAGCTGGTGAAAGCAGCGGCCAGTGAGGCCCGACGTCGCAATATTCGTGAAGTTATGGTCGTTACCTCGACCCCTAAGTTTTTTCAAGAACTCGGATTTGGTGCCTGCCTGGACGAGAAGTATGCTCTCTTTCTTGACGGCAAATAACGAAGACTGAGCTGACTTCCTGAGCTAACTTCCTGACCTAATTTATGGCATCGCCTTAGTTTGAGTAATCAAGCTCGCTGCAATCTTGATCCTAGTTCCGATCGTTAGGGCCTCGGGGGTCTTTAGCTCTGTGGCGTTGCTTGCCAGAATTGCTGTGGCGTTTGTGGCTGATCCGGTATACCACTTGGCGATATCTGCCAAAGTTTCAGTCTCCGTTTTGACAGTATGGATCAGATCTCCATTTGCAGCGCGCTCGGCATATCCCTGTGAGATCATGATCGCCATCTGATCAGAATTTAATGGCGTGAAGACCTTTGCGGGAACTGGGGTAGCCTCTACCTTTGCAATCACCGTCTTTTTTTGTGGTGTCGGCTTTGGAATAGGGGGGGCTGGTGGCAGGACCGGTTTTACTAGTCTGGAATCATTGCTCTCTGCCTCAGTTCCAAATCTATATGGTTTGCCGTAAATCTGAAACAGCGCAGCTTCGCCCTTGCCAGTTACGCCCGATGGACTAGTCGTAATGCGCGAGAGTTCACGATAATCCGAGCGCGTGATCGCAAACGGGCCGCGAACTATCCATTGTCTGAAATCGTTCTTTCCAATCGCGCTGTGCTCCTCAAGCTCTGCAACGTACATCTCCTTTGAGTGTGTATAGAACATCTGTATTGTAGCCTCCGAGAAACGGCCCTCACGAACACGGATTGCATCTGGAGCTCCACGGCCCTTCAGAAAATTAAAAAAGTAATTGCTACGTTCAGCCTCGCGCGCGATGAAGATATTTGACCCAAGGTAAGCGTTCGTCGGACTGAGTGCTAAAATGCCCTCGTCAACTAGGGTCTGGCCGGTCTCCAGGCGTTTGCTGCACCCTAGGAGTAGCCCCCCCATTGCGAGGACATAGGTAATCGTTAGGACACAAGTAAGTGCTAGAATTCCAAATCTCTTGATCATTGGAGGTATTCTAACGTCAGTAAGCGGTTTGCAGAAAGACCGAAATCTTAAGTAGTCCTGGATTGGATACCCAGCTATAGTCCATCTATGCGGATTATCTCACTCGCTCCATTTCTGACTGAACTAGTGTATTATTTTGACCTATCAAGCAGTTTGGTTGGGGTCAGCGAGCACTTTACTATTCCCTCATTGGGTACGAAGGATGCCCCTCCAGCCCTCGAGCCATACCGAATAACCGATAAGCCCTCACCTCAAGATCAGACCTTTTCACATCCCGAGATGGACTTTGCCGCTCTAAGTATCAATGAACTTAAGGCGCTAAATCCTGATCTGCTCCTTGTCCCGTTAGTACACGCGAATAATCCAAAGGTCGGTGATGAATTGACTTCGCGGCTATCGGCACTCTTAGGTCGGCCGCTTCGGGTTAGTGCCTTTGCTCCTCATACCCTAACGCTAATATACCGGATGTTTGAGCAGCTCACCGAGGATTGTGGAGTAGGTGCAAAGGGACGGACATTGGTTCAGAGAGTAACGGCCCAGGGAATGGATTGGGGAGATAATTTCTATGAGCGCACAAAGAACAAGCGGGTAACGATGTTAAGTTCGGTTATGCCACTACGTCTGGCGGGGATGTGGTTTCCAGATCTGATTCATTTAGCATCCGCATTGGCGCAGGAGAATGTCGCAGGAGTTCCGCATCGCGAGGTCACCTGGGAAGAGATCCTCGCGTTTAAGCCCGATGTCATTATCGTTGCGCCTGAGGGCTACTCACTTAAAGAGACTATGCAGACCTTTAAGATACTTGAGAAGCAGCCTGCGTGGGAGAGTATTCCAGCAGTAAAGCGCGGCGAGGTAATATTCCTGGAGGGCAAAGCTGCGTTGTATAATCCGACTCAACGACTTACGGATGCCTTGGCATACATCTTCTCCGCAATCGCGGGCTTCGAAGCGGGCTACATTACTCCACGAGAATCGTTCTATCGCCTGCGTTGGATCGAGTTGCAGCGTCATAGGTTGGATTAGGTAAAAGTTTTAAGGCGCTACCCAGACACTCCAACCCTAACCATAGTCGCCACATAACCGCCATCGCTTGCGGGTGCCAGCTTAATTTTGACTGCGGCTCCTACTCTTAGTTCTCCGATTATCCAGGTTTCGGACGAGATCTTAAAATCCCGACCATTCACCGAGAAGGGTGTTTCCTTTCCCTGAGCAAGTGCACCGATGAGTTGGCTTGGGATAGGCTCTTTCTTGCTCGTAGCGGAGGATCGGCGAATCTTGCGTTTCGGGGCTTTACCGACACCCGGAATCGGAGTCCTTAAAATCTCTCTAACCTGCTTAGCTTGAATCGGTGTGTTCAGAAAGCTACGCACCGAAGCGAATACATTTGAGTTGCTCATGCTCCCCCCAGAAAGGATCAATATCCTAATTTAGTACCCTTTAGCTTTTCGCAACCTTTCCTCGATGGTGGACAGTGCAGTACGCTACGCCCAAGCCAAAAAGATGGCCCAAAAGATCGGAAGCTGTCTATAAAGAGCAGATATCGTACCAAACCGACTGGCAAGCTGGTATTGCTAGTACAGTTAGACGGTTAGCCCTTGGCCGACTGCCTTTGTTAGTGTGTATACGGTAGTTGAGTTACTAGTCGCGGACCATAGTCTGCATAGCTGAACAAATAGAGATGGGAAAGCGAACAACCGGTACAGATAACTTTGTTAGCCTGAAACCGTCTAATGATGGGCTTGAGCCACCGTGTATTCAGCTCACGGGGGAGTGGACCATGACCTCGATGGTTGAGATAGATCGGCAGATCTCTGCATTCGTAAATTCACACAGGGAACTTAGCAAAGGAAGAATCTGGGTCGATGGTTTGCAGGTGACTGCTTTGGATACCGCCGGGGCACTTTTAGCTCTAACACTGGTGCGAGAAGCTGAGCCTACTTTCTCTGGATTCCGCGATTCTCAAGCGGCAATTTTAGAGCTAACGAGATCGCGCTACGATCCATCAAATGGATTAACCCAACTGGTACCGTCGCGGGATAGCTTTCTTGAGATGCTGGGTCGCAAAGGCGAGAGGGCACTGGCTCATAGTCATGGATTGCTTTCATTTGCTGGCCAGTGCGTTGTTGGAACTTTGATCATAGTTCGTAACATCCTTGCTGGAAGGTGGAAGAGGGTGCGCTTTAAGGAGTTCGTAGTGCAGCTCGATCAGGTGTTTGTAACTGCTATTCCGATCGTCGCCCTGGTATCAGCGCTAATTGGAGTAGTGGTCTCATACCTATTCGCTACCCAGAGCATGAGGTATGGTGGTCAGATATTTCTAGTCGATGCGATCGGGATAGCGATGTGTCGTGAGCTTTCACCGATAGTCGTGGCGATTATCGTCGCAGGGCGTTCTGGCTCGGCCTTTACTGCCCAACTTGGAACGATGAAGATCAATGAGGAGATCGACGCAATCTCTACCCTGGGACTATCTCCACTACAGGTACTAGTTCTACCGCGGATGATTGCGCTGATGCTTACAATTCCACTCCTTGTCTTTATAGGGAATGTCGCTGGAATCGCGGGTGGAGTTCTGATTGGAGCGACCTATGTTGACATCACTCCAGCTACTTTTCTGGACCGCCTGCAGCGAGTGCTACTCCAGAAGCATATATATATCGGCTTTTTTAAAGCCCCGGTCTTCGCAATGGCGATCGCCACGATCGGATGTTATATGGGACTGACTACACAGAATAATGCTCGAAGTGTTGGTCTAAGTACGACATCAACAGTAGTCCAGAGTATCGTTTCCGTAATTATTCTAAACGCAATCTTCGCCGTTATTTTTGTGCAGATGAAGCTATGACAACGGCGCACCTCAGTGAATTCGTGGTTGAAGCTACCGAGATCCAGACCCGATTCGGTGATAATCAAGTGCATTCGGGTATCAATCTGCGAGTTCCGCGCGGCAAGATTGTTGGAGTGATCGGTGGCAGTGGATCGGGAAAAACAGTTCTTTTACGCGAGATCGTTGGATTGTTAAGGCCTACCTCGGGGCATATCACGGTTTTGGGAGTTGACATGTGGAGCAGCTCGCCCGCAGAGGTTAGTGGTGTTAAGGAGCGGTTTGGCGTTCTTTTTCAGAATGGCGCTCTATTCTCGGCTATAAGTGTGGGAGAGAATGTTGCGGTTCCACTTGTAGAAAACAGTGATCTTCCCTCTGCTCTAGTAACGCGTCTAGTTGAGTTACGACTCTCAATGAGTGGGTTGGAACCGAAGGTGGCGCTGATGATGCCCAGTGAGCTCTCGGGAGGGATGCGCAAACGCGCCGCCTTGGCGCGTGCGTTAGCGCTAGAGCCCGAGTTGCTGTTTTTGGATGAGCCAACCTCTGGGCTTGATCCTATCAATGCTCGGGCTTTTGATCACCTTGTGCGAACGTTATGTGACAACCTTGGCCTGACGATCGTCATGGTTACGCACGACCTCGATACTTTGCTTGGTATTACGGATGAGATTATCGCCATTGGCGATGGTCGAGTTCTGGCACAGGGCCCAGTTGCCCAGGTCGCGGCTGTCGATCATCCCTGGATTCGTGAATACTTCGACTCGCGCTTATCTAGCAACAGAAGGTAGTATCGAACCCTTATGGAACCTAAAGCTCGTTATACAATAGTTGGTGCGGTGTTGGTGATCGCTGCTATCGCGTTAGCGGGCGCCCTACTGTGGTTCTCTAAATTCGGAGGAGGCGGTCAGCAACGCAATTTCGTGATCTACCTTCACGAGAATTCGGCAGCCGGGTTGCAGAAGGATGGTGCCGTTACGATGAAGGGCATTAGGATCGGTACTGTGCGGAGTCTTGAGATCTCAGCCCGCAATATTGAGTCGGTTCGGGTTGCGATTCAGGTTGACCAATCAACCCCGATTAAGACCGACACCCGAGCGGTAGTCCAGCGGAATCTGTTAACTGGGTTGGCGAGTATTGATCTAATGGGAAGTAGTCAGGCAGCTAAACCACTGGTTGATCATGGCCCGTTTGAGGATGTTCCGGTTATTCCAGAGGGCACGGATGGAATATCGAAGTTGCAGGAGGGGATACCCGATGTTTTAATGAAAGCCCAAAAGCTGCTGGATAATGCAGCAAGGATGGTCTCAGAGGAGAATCAATTGGCACTTTCTGCAACGATGTCTAACATACGTGAAATTACTGAATCGTTAGCCAATCAGCGCGAGGATCTTGCGGGGGCTGTGGCATCAATCCATGAGATGTCCGAGCGCTTGGCGGAGTTGGCCACTTCGCTGCAGTCACAGGGCACACAAACCTTGACAGCAGTTCAGGAGCTGGCGCAAGCAGCACGCAATCAAACCGAAATGGTTGGCCCGGCGCTTATGAGTAGTGCGACAAAGATGGCGCGCACAGCGGAGGTACTGCAGGAGCCGCACTCGGTGCTGTTTGGTACTAATAAGAATGCACGCGGGCCGGGGGAGTAGTCAGATGAAATACAGAAATTTTTTTCGAAATCTCTTAAAGCGATCTACTTTGGTGATCTTCTGCTGTGCAATTGTAGGGTGCTCGTCATTTGTGCGCGAACTTTTCCCAGGTCCGGAGCGATCAGTTAAGATCTATGATCTAAGACTTGGGGGCAAGCAGTGTCCAGAGCCAGCTCAAGATGTTGAGATAAAGGTCACCGCTACCTTGCCATCCCTAGTTAGTCAGCGATTCCTATATCGTCCGAGCGCAGATGAGCTCGCTTATTATCGGTTTTCAACATGGAGCGATCCTCCGGCGTTAATGATTGAACCACGTTTGCAGCGTGAGATCGGCTGCCAGCTCTCACCGACTGAGGGCGTGTTTGTCTTGAATTGTGACCTACAACGCTTCGATCATGATGCTACAAAGGAGCCGGGTAGTGCATTAATTGAACTAGATTGTACCTTGAGTGATCGGACCTCGCGCGCTGTGTTGACCAGCTTTAGTAAAAGTGTGCGCACCCCTGTGGCAAGTTATGATGCGCAGGGGGCAGTGCAGGGGATCGATGCCGGGCTAAGTATAATGGCTACCGAGATTGCATCGAAGGTTCGTGAGGCATTGCAGCGTGAAGCGTCGCGGGGTTCCGTGCATCGCGAGAAATCCGAAGTTGTTGAGGGCACAACGGCCGGTGAGTAATCAGTCACTAGGTAATAAAGTTGCGCTTGTTACCGGTGCCGCTGGATTTGTGGGGTCACATCTTGTCGCCGAACTAAAGGCAGAGGGCTATACCGTTCGTGCAATGGTCAGAGATCGGGGACGCCTCGGTATGCTCGATCCCGCTGGAATTGATTTGGTTGTTGCAGATATTACTGATCGTGACGCATTATCTCGAGCCTTTGAGGGCGCTGATCTCGTATTTCATATCGCTGCCCTCTACCGTGAGGTGCGCTTCCCGGATAGCGAGTATTTCCGGGTTAATACCGAGGGAACCCGTAACGTATTTGATATCGCCCAGGCCTGTAGCGTGAAACAGGTGCTGCACTGCAGCACGATCGGAGTTCATAGCCACATTGCTCATCCGCCTGCCGATGAATCAGAGCCCTACGCTCCGACCGACGTCTATCAGATCTCCAAGATGGAGGGCGAGAAGATTGCGTTCGAGCGTCTGCGGAGTGGGGCTATCGGAGGAGCAGTAATACGACCGGCGATGATCTGGGGGCCGGGCGACACAAGATTTCTAAAACTTTTTCGTGGAATTGCGCGGCGACGACTACCGCTGATCGGGTCAGGTCGGGTTTGGACCCACTGGATCTATGTTAAGGATCTGGCCCGCGCATTTCGGTTAGCAGCTGAAATTCCGGCAGCTAATGGTGAGCTGTTTATTATTGCTGGAAACCAGCCAGTTCTGCTGTGTGATGTATTCACTGAGATCGCCCGGTGCTACGGAGTTAGGCTTCTTCCGGTTCGGATTCCGGTTCTACCACTACAGATTGCCGGTAGGATAGTTGAGCTGATCTGTAAGCCCTTTGGCGTTGAACCCCCCTTGCACCGCCGAAGGGCCGACTTTTTCATAAAGTCGCGGGCCTTTGACTGCCAAAAAGCTGCGAGAGTTTTAGGATTTAAGGCTGCTAGTTCGTTTCTGGAGGAGTTGCGATCGATAGCTGAATGGTATCGGAAGGCTGGGTGGTTGTAGTTAATGTAATTTTGCCAGCCGTGAATGTTCGGGTAACCGTTCGCGGGGGCTATAGCGGTTTGCAAAAGTCGTGAGCGATATAATTTCTCCTCAGTTATTCCCCCTCAGTTATTCCCCTCAGTTATTCCCCCTCAGTTATTCCCCCTCAGTTATTCTCAGGGAACTTGCTAAACTGTGGTGCTATTTACGTCGAATAACTTGGCGGTAACTGGACCATTTATGAGGGAGGGGACGAGCCCCGATTGTCATGCAACGCCCCTCTGCGCTATATATTGGCCATACAGGTAACCGTTCACGGGGGGTGATAATTTTAAACACAATTGGTGGATTAATTCATTGTTAGACAATTCAAGACCCATTTATCCTTTCTTGTCGCCCCTTCGGGGACCGCCTCCGGCGGACGGAAATGCACCCAATTTGTTAGTTTGCTTTAATTTTACACCCGCCTGAACGGTTACTCATACAGTATTTCTTAGCTTTTGCCGTTAATTCTCAAGTAGATATGACAACCCATTTTCATCAAAGTGCCCCTGATTTCTCCTCCTTTGGACCCAATGCGGGACTGATTGAAGAGCTCTACCTACGATTCCTTACTGACCCGTCACTGGTTGAAGGTCAATGGCGAACATTTTTTGCGGGTCTGCAACCGGCAGGCCTGCAGGTCAATGGGGTTGCCGATAGAAACGGACATAACGGCAGTCACTCAGCCCAGGGGGTAGCTGGTCATAATATCGGAGCCGCCGCCGAAGCAGCCCGTCTTGCACAAGCTGCCCAGCAGTTAGTTTCAGCCTATCGAGAATGGGGGCACCTACGTGCAGATATCAATCCGATGACTCGCGGTGTTGCGGCGCCGCCAGCAGCTCCAGAATTGGATCCAGCTTTTTGTGGCATTACTAGTGCTGATCTTAAGCAACAGGTGTTGCTCGATGGTCGCACGCAGACTCTCGAACAGATTCTTGATCGGCTGTCTAACTGCTACTGCGGAACCACCGGGTATGAGTTCACTCACCTGCGATCTGCAGAGGAGCGCCAGTGGATGGTTGATCGAATCGAGGGAGCACAAACTCAGTATTCTGAAGCACAGGCTGCGCAGTTTCTAAAGGCACTAGTTGCTGCCGAGACCTTCGAGGGTGAACTTCACCGTAAGTTCGTTGGCGCTAAGCGCTTTTCGTTGCAGGGCGGTGACGCCTTAATTCCGATGTTTGAACTGTTGTGTGAGCGCGCAGCGCAAGCGGGTATCGCCCGAGTCGTAACTGGAATGGCGCACCGCGGTAGATTGAGTATCCTAGCAAACTGTTTAGGCAAGCCATTTGAGGTGATCTTCTCAGAGTTCGAGGATCGTTCGATCCATTCTGTGATCGGGGCTGGAGATGTGAAGTATCACATGGGATATGAGACTGAGCGTCTCTATGAAGGTGGCAAAAAGCTTGCGTTAACCTTGGCCCCGAATCCCTCGCATCTTGAAGCTGTGAATCCCGTTGTAGAGGGCATCGCGCGCGCTTATCAAGATCTCGAGTTTGCAGGCGAACGCAAAGCAGTTCTGCCGGTACTAATTCACGGGGATGCGGCGATGATCGGTCAGGGGGTCGTTTGGGAGACCTTCAATCTCTCGCTAGTAGCAGGCTATAAAACTGGTGGCACGGTTCATATAGTAATCAACAATCAGGTTGGATTCACTACTGACCCAACTGATGCGCGCTCAACTATTTATTGTACTGAGCCTGCCAAGGCGTTTGAGGCTCCGGTTCTGCACGTTAATGGCGAGGATGTTGAAGCGTGTGCCCGGGCGATTGAATTAGCGTTAGAGTTTCGCAATCAATTCGCCAAGGATGTTGTAATCGACCTGATCTGTTATCGCAAATACGGTCACAACGAGGGCGATGATCCAAGCTTCACCCAGCCAGTTTTATATAGCGAAGTGCGCGAGAAACGTCCTCTATTGGAGATTTATGCGGTCATGCGCGGTGCTGAATTCGGCGCAGACCGTGCCTCAAACATGGTCAGCGAGTTCAAGGCGGTATTCAACGCCGCACAGGAGCGCCAGTCTAAGTCAATGATAGGAGACGCCTGCGCACTCTTTGGTAAACCGCGATTCGCGGCTAAGGATACAGGGGTTTCACTTGAGCGGTTAACGCAGGTTGCGGAGCTTTTATGCTCGCACCCGGAAGACTTCAAGTCGAACTCTAAATTAATGCAGATCTTACAGAAGCGCGTTGACTCACTGCGTGCCGATTCGGGGATCGACTGGGGTTTAGCTGAAGGGTTAGCCTTTGGCTCATTGGTACAGGACGGCGTAAACGTTCGACTCTCGGGACAGGACTGCGGACGCGGGACCTTCAGTCACCGCCACCTGATGCTAATTGATATTGATACCCTGGGTCGCAAACATAGTGTGCTTGAACCGTTGGCATCTTCGAAGGCCCGCTTTGATGTAGTTAATTCGGTGCTATCTGAGTTTGCCGTAATGGGGTTTGAGTTTGGCTATTCAACTATCGCCAAAAATTCGTTAGTCATGTGGGAAGCGCAGTTCGGCGATTTTGCCAATGGGGCCCAGACGGTTATCGATCAGTTTCTAGTCTGCTCGGAGGTAAAGTGGGGCCAGCTCTCTGGTCTGACGTTGTTGTTACCACACGGCTATGAAGGCCAGGGACCTGAGCACTCTAGCGCGCGACTTGAACGTTACCTGCAGCTAAGTGCCGATTCTAATATTACCGTTTGCAATCCGACCCAACCCAGTCAGTATTTTCATATGCTAAGGCGTCAAGCACACAGTGTAGTTAAGCGCCCGTTGGTGGTGATGACTCCGAAGAGCCTGTTGCGAAGCCCTGCAGCAGCATCAAAAGTTGCAGAGTTCACTAGCGGTCAGTTTTCTGAGATCCTCGTTGATGAGTTCGGTCCTGGCGCTAAGCCAGCGCTAAATGTGCTATGTAGTGGCAAGGTTTTTTACGATTTAGCCGCTGCATTACAGAAAGCTACCCAAGAGAAGACCCTCAAGGCCCGCGTAGTTGTTGCGCGACTTGAGCAGATCTATCCATTTCCAACTGAGGCATTACAGAAGGCCCTCAAGGGATCTAGTAAAGTACAGACACTGTGGGTTCAAGAGGAGCCGCAGAATATGGGTGCCTGGAATTTTGTTCGATCATTCCTTGAAGAGCTAGGAATAGAAGCCACCTACGTTGGGCGCGCACCCTCAGCTAGCACAGCGACCGGCAGTGGCAAGCGCCACACTAAGGAACAGCAACAGATTGTTGATGCTGTTTTAGCGGCGGCACGTTAGACTGCGGGCGAGAAATGCCCGGAGTCAGTAATATGCCTGCGATCTTCTACGATCTAGAGACGAGCGATCGCGAACCGATCGGTCAGATCCTTAATTACTGTTTTCTGGCGGTCGATTACAATCTCAAGGTTTTCGACGAAGAAAGTGGGGGAGTAGCAATCTCGCGATTGCAGCTGCCCTCACCCTCAGCGATTGCAGCCAACCGCATCGATGTGCTTCAACACCAGCAAGCGGGTTACCCGAACGAGATGCAGGCTATGGAGCGGATCGTTGAATTCATCTCCAGGATTATTGAGAACGCTAAAGGCCAAAAAGTTGAGCTGATCGGCTATAACTCTTCACGTTTTGACCTGCCGTTTCTACGTAGCAGTTTAATTCGCAATGGCTTGAATCCGTATTTCAGTGGCAAGCTAGCCTATCGCGATCTTTTGCAACTTTCACGCAAACTCTACGCAACTGTTGCCGAGTTCCCGCGAGTGCTAAAGGGCGATCGCTTCTCATTGGCACTTGAAACCCTGACTCAGCATTTTGGACTGTTACAAGGAGCCCAAGCCCATGAATCACGAGCCGACGTTGAGCTGACTATCGATCTCGCCAAGCTCTATCGTGAGCGCTACGACGCCGAGGTGATAAAATTTGATGCTTACGAGGGCGCGATGTTCCACGCCCTTCAGCGCAAGCCAGTGGTCTTGGCGCATCTTCAACCGGCCTATGATCCAAGTTCAGAACTGCGGGCTCATACGATCCCGGTAACTCTACTTGAAGCTGGACGATCGGGGACTCTGTGGGTTGATCTAGTTCAGTATGCCTCGGGGGTTGGTCGTGCTGCAGTACGTTGGGTTGGGCCAGCCAAGGATCAGTGGATGATGCTCGGTAAAGAGAGCGCCGCGACTGAACTGGCCAAGAATACTACCAACGATTGGCAGGCGCTTGCAGCGAACGCGCAGCAGGAGTTCCTCAAATTGAATCTTAATAATTTCTTCAAGGATTCGGTTTGCGATATCGATCAGGATATCTATCGACTAGATTTTGATGACATCGATGCGCTACATGCGGCGATCTGGAACGGCGAGGTTGCACTGTGTAAGGAACCGGCACCAGCAAAGGATGGTAAGAAGATCGCCCGCGATCGCAGGGTAACGTTCTTGCGCCATCAATTGGCCAATCACAGGTCGGGCCTCCAAGATCCCAGCTTTCGAAAGCAGTTAGCAAGTTACGCTATGTATCGCTACGGAGGACAGGCAAATATTCGCAAAAGCGAAGAGCTGCTGCGCTATCAAGACGGTGCCCCCGTTCATCATTTTCATCCCAATCTGCAAGAGATGCTCCGTGAACTGAATTCCATTCGAAATCGTGACCAGGGAGATAGCGCAACGATTGCCCTAATGAATTCACTTGAGCGGTACTACCGTGAAAGTGAGATCTGGCAGGTTGCGGGGGAGGAGTTGATGGGGGTGGGGGTGAGAGAGATGAAGGCAATGGGTGCGAAAACTCCCTGAATGAACTAATGGCTTTTCCAGGGTGGAAGCTTGAGAAGCTTCGTGGAAATAGGAGTGAGCAGTACAGTTTGAGAATCAATCGACAGTATCGAATATGTTTCAATTGGGATGGCGAGGATGTGTCTGATGTCGAAATAGTCGATTACCATTAAATTAAATGAACCGGAAACTTTCTATAGCAATTATCCCCCTAATTTCCCTAATTTCTTCCCTAATTTCCTCAGAGAACTTGTTTTTCCCCCCCCCCTAAGAACCCTAATTTCCTCAGAGAACTTGTTTTTCACTCTTTCACTCCTTAGCTCACTCTCAGCGCTGCGCACCTACGTCCCCCCCTAATTTCCCCCCTAATTTCCTCAGAGAACTTGTTTTT
>Ga0163148_10001656_pt1 | contig 28600 bp, 20 predicted proteins | sample OliLakLV19MP7P2_FD_148606 | JGI IMG/M metagenome (GOLD analysis project Ga0163148, IMG submission 148606) | Freshwater microbial mat bacterial communities from Lake Vanda, McMurdo Dry Valleys, Antarctica- Oligotrophic Lake LV.19.MP7.P2 | ecosystem: Environmental > Aquatic > Freshwater > Lake >... | reverse complement strand
CACCGATAAGCCTTTCTCCTGCATCCGCAGGATCTCGACTATTTGCGTCTCGGTAAATCTGCTCTTTTTCATGTTCTTCCTCCGAATTTACTACTTTTCGATGTAGCTGTTTTCGGGGGAGCTTTCAGGTTCGCCTCCCCATACTGTTTTATTCTTGTCGAATGTTAAGCGCTGCCAATCCCCATTTAGCGCGTATCGCCCTTTTACTAATTTAGGACGTAGCACTGCGGGGTATTCTGCTATCCATCTGTCCAGCAGGCGCTTTCTGTTTTCCCATACATAGTTTTTATTGTTTAAGAGAATCAAATACCCTGTTTCTTTTAAACCGACTATAACTTGCGGAATATTGCCCAGACCTACCTGGGCCTTTTTGGCCAATTCTCTTTGCTTCAGGTTGATAGTATCCTTGTGTTGCTATAGATAAAACAACACTTTCAATCCGGTTTTGGTAAATGCCCGATTCACTTTACTTTTTTTAATGTCCAAGGGTTTCTGTGTGTTCACAAACAGGAAGATATTATCCTGTTTCAGATAAATACTACCATTGGCTTCTAAATAGGGAATTTCTCTTTGCCTTAGTTCCTCTTGGATTTTGGGAAAAATCCGTTTGGCTACCAGTAAAAAATACTGATTAATATGACAATATTCCTCAATCTGTTGCAATTCGTGCGTTCTTAGTTCACCTTTCAACGCAACCACAAAGGTGAATTTCTGCCCATTAATGGTAAAGTCTAACATCCCATCTAATGGTCCTCTATCCTGCCAAAGAGCTTCAATTCCAACAATTAGACGAAGGTTTTCTAAAGCGGTATAAATTATGTCCTTTTCCATTTCATGTCTTGTTGTTCACAAATACACCCCGTTCACGTAACGTGAACAAGGCAAATTCGTGAATAAACTGAATGAACCTTTCCCCCTGAAAGATCGGCCGTGACCCAGATTTCTAAACTGTTAAAACGCAGCGCTCCCGATTAAGCTACCGACCATAAATGGCATATGCTGGTGCGTTTTGTTTAACATGCAGGCCGTACCATAATGCTGGGGCTTTTTGCATCGGTTAACCAACGCGCAAGCCGGAAAGCGAGGGTTTTCTCAGTAAGGTTCCCAGGAACAACATCAGACCGATGACAACCCCTGGCACCGGTGCTTCCCCCATAAGTATTTCCCCTACAATAATGCCGCCGGCATAAGAGCATAGCAAAAAAAATCCGATGTTACTGGTTCGGGGAATCCAATACAACAGAACGCAAAGGAGCTCTATCGCGCCAACGGCCACAGCATGCTCTGCGAGTTCGAGTTTCTCCAGAGGCTTCATGGCCCAAGGGTTACCGACAAACTTTAACAAACCGGATACCAGAACCACAAAGGAGGCAAGGAGCGACATCAGATAACCAGTCGATCGTTGAATTTTACCCAGGCCGGGTTCGTGTAAGGTGAACATCGCTCTTGTGATTTAAGCAATGCGACGTTTCTGTCGCCAATTTTTGAGATTTAAGAACAAACGCAAGTTGTAAACAATTTGCTTTGAATAGAGTTCCTAAGACACGGATTGCCTATTTATTGCAAAAGCCAACAGTCACATGGAAGTATCCACCCTGGCGACATTCTTCTCCGGGATCTCATTTTTGTTCTTCGGCACAAGCTGCCTCACTTCCGCTTACATGAAGAGTGAATTCATTCGGTATGGGTTCGACCGACAACGGGAGCTGACCGGCTATCTTCAGGTTCTGGGTGGCCTGGGCTTGCTGATCGGGTACTGGCTGACGCCTCTCCTCGCCTTCCTGGCGGCAGTTGGACTGGCGCTTATGATGTTGGTTGGCTTCGGAGTACGCCTAAAGATCAGAGACAGTTTTTGGGCATCGTCACCGGCCTTTATTTTCGCAGCCCTAAATATATACCTTTGTCTACACTATTATGCAGCCTTACCCTGATGGCTAAAGCGAATAGGAAGCATAAGCGATAATCAGGCACATCAGGAGAAAAAGAGCGGCGGGAAAAGACTTGATCAACGGGTCACCAATCTTAAGGTGCATGGCTATGGAACCGGAAAGAAGCACGGCCAGACCAACTGCGGCGGGCAGTTTCAAGGCTGGAAACACCAGGCCCGCGATCAGCAAAATAGCCAGAGTCACTTTAAAAGCGCCTATAACATATACAAACTTATCGGGCAGGCCATAAACTTGAAACTCTTCGACGATGGTGGTCGCATTACCGCCTCGCCAGCGTGATGCCTTCTTGTTCTGCACCAGCCAAACATTCAAGATGCTGAGGCCAACGATGAGTTGGAGTGCAATAACTACGTAATCCATTGTTTACTCATTTAACGCTGATGCAGGGTTTTGTCTGCAAGTTAAGCTAACCAGAGTAATAAAAAATGAACTGCGGATGCTGTACTATTTGGATCGGTCACTTTGAAAGCTTCCCCTTTAACAATTACACTAAATAATAACATGCTAAAAATCTGAACCTCTCACAGATTACTGTGTATCCATTGCGTTGTCCTAATTGCTCTTTTGTATCTACTGTGCGCTCTTTGCTGGCTGGAAGAGTTCATATGTTCTGCCGAGTGTGCTAGCGTATAGCCTACTTCCCTATACAAACATTAAATTTTCAATTGCTTTATAACCAATTTAAGACTTTTTTAAATATCCCCCTGACTATGAACTCAATCATCTCATCATCGGACAATACAATATCTTCAAAAGTATCATCAAAACTCACCGGTTTTAAAATAATAGACTCATGCTGAAAACTCTCCTCGGAAAAGCTCTTGGTACTACTATACTCCTTAATTGTGTATCCCGAACCATAATCACCATCCTGAAGACTTGTGCATTCTACAAGAACAACTTGACCATCTCTGCTGCCACCAGAATATTCTTCAAATAAACAATAAGAACCATTAGGTATTCGTTTATTCATAGATTCCCCTATTACTTGTGCAATAAAATATCCTTGCCTAGGACTCACTTGCATAGGTAATTCTGCCCACCTAAAATCTTCATAAAATTGAGGATCCGAAAAGTTGGTTGCAGCAACTTTGATGTCATAAATCGGAACAGCATTAACAAATGGCTTAACTGATCCAAATGGAACTATTCTAGGGATATTCACTTGTGTCGCATCACCTATCGATAAATTTGCGCTGTCAACTAAGTGCTTCTCGAAATACTTTTTCAAGTTCTCATTACAGGCATAAACATAAACTCCATTAATGCCCCTATAAAGTAGTGTTTTATATACATTTATAATATAATATTTAAGGTCATTAATATCAGTTACTCCATTTTTACCATACTTATCAAAATATTTTGTTCTATCAACTACCAATTCATTTCGAATTGGATCATAATCAATTTCTAAACCGAAAATAACTGCTGCGTAATTCAAGTCATACCCCTGCGTAGTGTGAATACAGCCAATCTGTTCAAATGCGTTTTCGGATGTTATCCAATCATTGTAGGTTTTATTCCATTGAAATTCCATGCCATCAATTATAATATCAATTGCATCTAAGTCAAAGTCGCCATTCCTTTTTGGGTCTGATTTCCACTCCCAGGAATAACCTGCAATCATTCTACAAAGACAATTTTCTTTCTCCTTAAGTTTTAACTTATTGTAGAGATAATTAAAAGAATTAAAATATTCGAACTCAAATTCGGCAGAAAACTCAGGTCTAAAACTTACCTTGCAATTTAAAAGATCATCTACGTATTTAATATAGTCCACTCCTCCTTTAGTTCGCATTTGAGATTTTAGGCATAGCTTTAAAGTATCTAGTTTACCTAAAAGTACAGTAAATTTAAATTCATCTACATCGGAAGGTTTTACTGATTGTGCAGCATCATAAAAGAAAATTTGATTGTGACTATTGGCTAGTATCCAATCCAATTCAGTTCCATCATCCCCTAGATTTAATTTTGCGTTCTTTTTTTTGAATTCACCTCTCCAACTGATGTTGCGATATTGTCGCAGCCTGTGTGCCTCATCCACAATTAACAAATCATATTTGTGTCCCAGTTTAAAAGTGTCAGAAGGTGACATAACCATTTGCTTTTTCAATCCTGGAACACTATCAAACACCTTTCTGATGGTTTCTCTTAATGGAGTCATAGCAATTACAAAACCAATCCTCGCTTTCGGATACTTTCTCTGAAATTCTTTAATTAAACCACTTTCGTATATTTCATCTTCCTTAATTTCAGAATCCTCAACATCGTTAACATCACTTACTAATAATTTCATAAGGTAAGTTGCCAAAATTGTTTTTCCCGTACCTGCACTTCCACTTACGAAGATTGAATTACCTTGCGAATTGTTTATATTCGTAAGTATTTCTAAGACTGACTTATACTGATCATCATTCAGTGTCTTAAAAGGTGAGTATTTGAATAATTCTGAATTTTCAATTTCCGCAAGTGACTTTGAAACAATTTTTTTTTCAATTAACTTATCCCAAACTACATAAAATAAATTTTTATATAAATTTTGTTGATAATAATTGTGATTTTGATGTCCTAGATTTAAATTTTCCGTGGTAAAAGTACCTTCTGCGTTGATGTATTGTATAAGTCGGGATTCTAAGTCTAGCGTAGCTGATTTATTGAACTTATCACTTCCAATTATATTAACTGTTTCAAAGAGATTTGCTTTCTTTGGATTTGCTAAGTGGTTTTTTAATCTCAGAGATGCATTGTTTGATTCACCTATATATGCCTTGCTGGCTGCATTGTTTTTCAAGAAGTACACAATGGGCCATTGATTCTTAACCCATTGATTTCTTTCAATATCCTTTAATGATTCAAGATTAAACGGATATGGCCTTGACACCTGAATTGATAACTCAAAATCTTTATAGCTCATCGTATTTCTTTGCTGTTCCTTTAGACTTATCTACAGGATATTTTTCTGCATTTCTTTTTATTTTTTCTAAAACGATATCTTTTACATCAAAGCCATATTTTTCAGCAAGTAGAAAAGTAAATGAAAAAATGTCGGCAAGTTCCTCTTTTACTTTTTCTGTATTTACCTCATCTGCTTTCTTCCAAAGAAATAATTCTAAAAGTTCAGATGATTCAATACTAATAGCTAATGCCAAATCTTTTGCATTGTGAAATTGTTCCCAATCTCTTTCGTTTCTGAATTTTAAAAGTGCTTGTATTATTTCTTCGTTTTCTTTCATTACTTAAATGGTTTATGCATTGTTAGTACCATTTTAAATTTTGCTTCCTGAAGCATGTTTAATTGGCCCTCCATTTCCGGAATTGCCAATGACCGACCAATGTAATGATATGCCAAAACGTGATAGGGAAAAAATGTCTTGCATTTAACTAAAAATATACTGCTGTCATCATTATCAGGTCTAAAGATTGCATCGCGAAAACTACCTAACCCACTACAAACGACAAAGGGCCAAAAAACTTTCCGTCTGTATCATTCAAAGCCCCCCCCCCCTAAAAATCGTAATACCGATTAAAGAGGTTCGTGCGCACGCCAAATTGCACCCAAGTGGTGTTCTGCTCGGTGCCGTTGGCGTTGCTAAAGCGGCGCAGGTCAACGCCTAGCTCCAGCGCCAAACGCGCCACAGGGTTGATCAGAAAGCCAGCACGAAACGAGGCGCCCAATACTTCCGTTTCCAGACCCTGGCCGGTCTCATGCCCATAGGAATCGGGGTAACCAGCTATGTCAAAGTCAGAGATGAACAAATTGCCCCCATTGTGGCTTCCTAACGTGTCAGCGCCGTAACGCGCAAAGGTGAATTTGGCTTCGCCGTAGACGCGCTGCTTGCGGTAGGAGACAATGCCCAGGTACTCTTCAAAGTTGGCGCCGAGTGGGTGTGCAAGGGGTTGGTTGTAGTGCACGTAATTCTGCAACGGGTCTTTGTGTGCATAGGTAAACGGCTTGGCGCGGTTGTATTCGGCCCTTACCATAAGGTTTTCTATGCCAAGCACGCCGAGCCACTTGGCTCCCGCTTGCCAGGCCATTTTGTTGCGATAAAATCCTTCGCCTTCGCGCGAGCGGGCAATGTCTAAATCATCCAACAAAAACTGGCCGTAGAACGAAAGGCCCTGTGTGGGCTGCACCTTGAGGTTGAGGCCCATCATGGCGTTGTCCGGAGAGCCTAAGCCAAATTCCACTGGGCGATAAAAGATAACCGGGTTCAGGTAATTGACATCGAAGCCGCGGTACAGCGAAGAATCACTGCCTTGCCAGATGATGCCCTCAAAAAAGCCCACCTGCAACCAGTCTGTGGCGGCATAACTTAGGTAATGAAACGAACCAAATTTGCGCCGAAAGCCGGTGACAAAATTGCTGGGCTCGGTGAGGTCGGTAAATTGTGCAAACAGGTTGACGTATTGCAGCCGCCATACCTTGGTGGATATCTTTAGATGTGGATAAGGAAAGGTATTGTCGGAGAGCAGGACACTGCGGTAGCCGTCGCCAATGAAATTGCTGCCGTGCCCAAATTGGAAGTTGACAAACTTGGAAGGCGTATAGCTGATGTAGCCCGTGGCGTTGGCGTAGTCCACACCGCTTTGCTTAAAGCGCCGCACCCTTCCCTGGCTGGGAACGACCAAAAATTCCTGCACAAATTCGGTTAAGTAAACCGGCAGAGTGGCCTGGTTTTCACGAAAGGTGGTTTCAAAACTGAATTGGCGGCCAATATGCCCCTTGACGGAAAGGCCGCGGGTATTGGTGTACAGCTCGCGGTTGTCTTCCAAATCCATGCCGACATTCAGGTCAAGGATGAGGTCGGCGTAAAGGCGAAAGTCAGGGCGTTCCAGGTGCACCATGTGGCCGTAGGCCGCGTAGTTCCAGGCGCGCTCAATGAAGTTTGCACCGGCCAGCGGAGTCAGTCGGTAAACCGAGTCCTCTCGCACCTCAAAAGCCAGATCGTCGTAGCGGAATGGTTTTATAGCCGTGTGCAGCAGCGAACCCTTTCGCCCGGCATATTGCTCAAACTCATCGGAGACGTTCCGGTGAAGAGGCACATTGGTGTAGTCGGGCTCAAAGCCAGCCGGAAGCCAGGGCACATAAATGGAATCGGCCACAGCCGGACTTTGGGCCATGGCAGACGAACCGGGCAGCAGACCAAACAGGCTCTGCGCAGCAAAGGAGATTAAGGCAAAAAGCCTGCAGGGTGCTTTTAAAAACTTCAGAGACAAGGCATGCCAAATTTTTAACACCGGAGTTTACTCTTGTAAATGAAGATGTTAAAAATTTGGCATAACGCAGTATGTCGAGTTTTTAGGAGCACCCTAGAATGCGTTTTTTTCACCGCGGACCATGTTCCAGACCGTCAAAAATACGATCTTAAGGTCCAACAGGAAACTCCAGTTTTCCAGGTACCACACGTCATATTGAACGCGCTTTTCCATCAGGCGAGGGTCGGTGGTGTCGCCGCGGTAGCCTTTGACCTGTGCCATGCCGGTAATGCCGGGCTTTATCAGGTGGCGCACCATGAACTTGTCAATGATTTTGGAGTATTCCTCGGTGTGCTTGAGCATGTGCGGGCGAGGGCCCACAACAGACATGTGGCCAAACAGCACGTTGAAAAACTGGGGTAACTCGTCCATGTTGGTCTTGCGGAGCACTTTGCCGATGGAGGTAATGCGCGAGTCGTTTTTAGTGGCTTGCACAGCGTCCGATACCTCATTGACCTGCATGGTGCGGAACTTGTAGCAGGTAAAGATCTCACTGTTTTCGCCCGTGCGCTTTTGCTTGAAGAAAACAGGCCCCTTAGACGTGATCTTGATGGCAATGGCAATAATGGGCAACAGCCAACTAAACACAAACACGAGCACAAAGACAGAAAACGCAAAGTCAAAACTGCGCTTAATGGCGCGGTTGCCCAGGCTCTCCAACGGCTCCTGACGGAAGGTGACCACGGGCATGTTGCCGTAGTACTCAATGTTCAGGCGCTTAGCCTGCCCGTACAGGTAGTAAGAAAACTCGGGCACAATGCGAATGCGCATGACGTGGTCATCGGCGAACTTGATGAGGTCGGTGATGATCTCTTCGCGGGACGATTCCAGGGCGCAGTAGATTTCGTCAACATTGTGGCGAATGGCAAAAGCCTGGACATCGATTATGCCCCCCTGGACATCCACGTTGTATTGCGTTTCCATCAAAGCCGGGTCGCCGTCGTCGAAAAAGCCCAGAATGCGGTACCCGTATTCGTCGTGGTCGCTGATTTGCCGGGCAAAATCAACCGAAGTGGGGTTTACCCCGACCACGATAATTCTCCGGTAATTGTAGCCCGCTGCGCGGTAGCGCTTAAGCACGGTATCGAGTGTCAGGCGCCAAATCAGGCTCAAAACGGCGAACATTCCGATGGTCACCATCAGGTGTTGCCGGCTGTAATGGTCTTTGACCGCCAGTTCGTAAAAGGCAATGAGAAGGATGAACATGGCCAGGACGCGCAAGAACTTGAGCGTAATCCGGTCCAGGGTCAACAGGCGATTGTTCTCATAATACTGCGTCACCTTGGTCAAAAAGAACCAGACCAGGTTAACGACCACCATCAGGTTAATGACCGGGTTGGCAAAAAACCGGTCCACGCGGTCTATAACCACCAGACCAATGAAGTACGCAATGTTGAGCAGAATGATGTCGCCAACCAGGTAGATCAGTTCGAGGAATTGGGAGTATCGGCGAGTCATAGTTTGAGCAAGGGCGAAAATTACGAAGAAGCCTGTTGATTTCTAAGGGTTTCGGTGCAGTTGCTTAAAGTGCGCCGGTATGCCTGTCACAGATGGCGCATCTGCCAGAAAGTGCGTAAGTATTTTCCGTTCAAGGATACCCAGGTACGCATGACAGACGAGGACAACGTGGCAGAACGTTGCCTGACGATAAAAAATATGCCGCTTTTCGGGCGAAGGGGGGCCTTACTCAGCGCAACCGCGTCCAATACAGCTTGCGGACCGCGTTGTAAGCCGGGTAGGTCTTTCCGGGCCAAAAGCCCTCCTGGTAACCGGCCCACTCTGCCGGAAATTCATAACCAAACTCGCGGAAATAAGGGCCGAACACATTTTTTGCCCGCTGAATCACTTCCGGGTCGGTGTAGAGGGCTAAAAAACTGCCCTTTTTGTTCACTGTGGCATTGGCCTTGGGTATGGATTGTACCTGCGGGAGCCCCAAACGCTTCAGCAACTCGCTGAAATCCTCTTGCATGTGCTCATAGCGGATGATAAAATCGAAGCGTTTGTGGTCAACAATGCTCCAATTGGCATAAGGAGCGTTGTAGAAACGAAGGAAATAGGTCTTGAAATCGCCTTCCTGGCCCTGAACGAAGTCAAAACGGGATTTGGTGCGGTAAGTGCCCCAAATGCGTCGGGCCAGCGAATGTTTTTGCGGGGTTCGCTTCTTTAACCTGTTCTCTTGCAGCAAGTTATAATAATGACTGGCCACAATATCCATCGGGTTGCGCACACTGGCGAATACAAAATACTTGCGCTGATCCGGGGTAGCTGTTTTTAGAAACTTGTGGTACAAATCGTGCTTGAGCAGGATAGCCTTGCCATCATAGTGCTCCAAAAGCTCCTTTTCGATGGCTGTGGAGGCCGTCTTGGGCAATTGCACGAAAACATAGCGATTTTTATCGGAGATAATCATACGGACGCAAAATTAAGGAATGCTGCCGGCAAAGCAGCAGCCGCTCCTGCCGCTTACCCCCTGGCCCGCACTCCGCGCCACTGCCGCTCATAGCCACAGGAACCCTTCGACCTATTGTTGCGTATGTAGGCTTAACCTGCTGCACACATTCGGGAAACCTTGCGGTAGCGAAGATTTAATCCTGGCCGGTCACAAATTCGAAGGGCTGGTATGCCGCGGGTGACTTTGCTACCTTTGCGCAGATTTTTTTGGAAAGGCCATGCTGTTTAACTCGTTCGAATTCCTGTTGTTTCTGCCCGCAACTGTAGTGCTCTACTACTTGCTGCCTTGGCGCGTGCGGTGGATTCTGCTGCTTTTCGCGTCCTACTTGTTTTACGCCAGTTGGGATCCGAAATACTTGTTGCTGATTATGGTGACCACCTTCAGCACCTGGTGGACGGGGGGCAAAATGGCGGCAATTAAAGACAAAGAGAAGCGAAAGCCCTGGTTGCTGGCAGGTTTGGTCGTCAATTTAGGGCTCCTAATCTTTTTTAAGTATACGAATTTTGCCTTTGAAACTTTTGAGCAAATCACTCAGCTCATTGGCATGGATTACCACGCTCCGGAGCTGAAGTTGCTTCTGCCCGTTGGCATATCTTTTTATACGTTTCAGTCGCTGAGCTACAGCATTGATATTTACTACGGGCGCACGCGGCACGAAAAACATTTCGGTCTTTACGCGCTGTTTGTCGCTTATTTTCCCCAGTTGGTCATGGGGCCCATTGAACGCTCTAATAATCTTTTGCCGCAGCTAAAGCGCGAACAGTTCCTGAATTACGATCAGGCTGTTCAAGGACTGTGCAAAATTGGGCAGGGCTTTTTTAAGAAACTGGTGGTGGCTGACCGGCTTAAGTTGTACGTGGACGAAGTGCACTTTCTCGGGGACAGCGGTGTCTCAGGCCCCCTGGCGGTTGACGGCGTGGCCGCGCTCATTGCGGCCTTTTTCTTTGCTATTCAGATGTATTGCGATTTTTCAGGCTATTCGGACATTGCCATTGGCACCTCCCGACTTATGGGCGTGGAGCTGATGGAGAACTTCAAAAAGCCCTTCCTGGCGCGGAACATTTCCGATTTCTGGGTGCGCTGGCACATTTCGCTTACCACCTGGTTCATGGACTACGTCTTTGTGCCCATGGGTGGCTATACGCCAAGTTTGTTCCGCACGTCGGTGAATCTGCTGATTGTGGCCATGGTTACCGGCATCTGGCACGGGGCCAGTTGGACTTTTGTAATCGCGTTTGGTTTTATGGGCGTGCTCATGGTGAGCCGCGTGCTCTACATCATGAAAGTGGAGAAATGGCTCAAAGCCAACAACCTGGACAGCAAGTTGCCGTCCATTCCCGGCTGGGTGCAAATTCTGGCGCTGTTCGTGACCTTTTCGCTGTCTACCACCTACATCCGGTCCAGTTCCATTCAATCCGCCCATATTTTGTTAGGCAAGATTTTCCAGCCTGGAGAATGGATCTTAACCATACAAAACATTGTGCTGAAGAACGGTCAGTTCGAATTTGGCTTGTGCCTCACCTCGATTTTTTTTCTATTCCTCAGCTACCTCGTTCCTTTCAACCTAAAACTCGGACGCTACAGCCTTGCCTACCTGATGGGCATTTTCCTGGTGATTTATCTGTTCGGCTATGACGGATCCACAGACTTCTTCTACTTCCAATTCTAGCCATTTCCGGCTGTTGGTGCGGAAGATTTTGCTTCCGTTGGGCGCGTTCATCGTCGTGGTGGGCCTGATCGCCGATTTTGTGTTCACCAAGGTGCTGACGCAATACGCCGAGTTGTCAAACAGCTACAAACTGGCCCGACTCGAGGACGAAACCCGTCTGCTCAACGAGATTCCGATTTTCGGTCCCTCCATCAGCCGCAATGCGTACTATTCCGATTCCCTCGGGGCCAATTATTACAATTACTCCATGGAGAACGCGGGGTTCATCATCAATGAACTGCTGCTGAAACTGGAGTCAGACAAGGACAAGACCACGCCCATCATTATCGATTTCCATTTTCGGGTCATGGAAATGGACAGCCAGGGCAGCTCCATTAATATCCGCACCTACCTGCCCTTTGTGAACAAAGACGAACGAGTGCGCCAATTTCTGGAGGACAACGACCGCTACCGGCCTCACCAGAGCATTCCAGGCGGCCGCTATTTTGGGGTGTATTCCAGTTATGTGAAAGACTACCTGGCCGAAGTGTACCAACCGCGCAAGTTGTACCACAAAGGGGGCGTGTTTAACAAAGAAGCCCCGCCGCCCGAACAGATGGTCCGCAACATTGAAAAACGCCGCCACGACGGTCCGCGGCCGTTTACTTATGCGCCGGACCTGGAAACCCGGCTGGAGGAGATTATCCGCGCCAATCCAAACCGCCTGTTCTTGTTTATTGGCAGTCCTCGCCATTACTCCATCCAGGAAATGCTGCCCAACTACGACGACATGAAGGGCTGGGGCAAGCGCATGCAAGAGCGCAATGACAACGTCCGGGTAATTTTATTTGAAGCGGAGTATCCCGATCGCTACTTTAAAGACACCGGTCACCTATCGCTGGAAGGGGCGCGCCGCTTTAGCGGGCAATTGCGCCGCCATTTGGAACAACTTGGTCTCTATTATACAGGAGAAGAATCGGCGCCGGTATGGCCGGAGAAGCCGGCGGACATTGCGGTCATTAACTTGGTGGAATAGACTCCTTTGACTGGAATCAGGTCTGCTGCCTTGCGGGTTGTGGGCCTGCCGCCAACACGGCATTTGCAAACAGGGCGAGTGTACGAAATGCGTAGTCTACATTTGGGTTTTGCAGCGCAAGTTCGGGATCCGGACTGATACGAACGGTTGCCATGCCCAGCGCACGGCCAAACTCCATGTCAGAACCTGAATCGCCTACCATGATGCTTCGGGCAAAGTCAATGCCCTCAAAATCCTGTTGCGCAGACAGCCCCATATCCGGCCTCGGCTTGCGTTGATTCTCCGGGTCGCTGCTCAGGTCTGAACAGAAGTACACCGCATCCAGCTCCCCCCCGATGCCCCGAACGCTCAACTCCATCTGCGTGTGGATGTGCACCAAATCCTGCTCGGTCATCAGGCCCTTACCTACCCCTTGTTGGTTGGTAATCACAATCAGGTAGCGAAAATGCCCCGTCAATCGCGCTATCGCCGCCGCTGAGCCGGGAATCCATTCCCACTCGTCCCAATTCTTGACGTAATCGTCCGGTCGGTGCTTGTTGAGCACACCGTCCCGGTCCAGGAACAAGGTCCAGATGGGGTCTATGCGGACGGCAAGGTCGGCAAAATCTGCAGGCATAGGGCAAAAGTACGGCAGACAGGCTGCTTGCATTTTGCCAATCAATGTTTAACCATTAATATCGTTGTGTGGCCATCAATTTGTGGGTTGTTTGGGAGAATCGGGCCAAGTATATGCCCATGATTCGGTAAATCAGGATGTTAAAAATTAGGCGCGGGCACATGATTTGGGGCTTTTAGAGGCACTCCTAATATTATTTACACGTTACCATTAGGTTAACTGAATGTTAACACCGTACATTTAGTCTACATATCCGCACTACGAAAATCGGGAGGTTCTATCTCAAAGCGCACCAGAAGCTATAAAACGGTGCCCACATTTGGAGGTTTTTGCTTATAATGTATTGATTGAGAAGGATTTGCCGGCCATAACAGGTGCGGAATGGATCTTGGTTCAGCCCATTACCCAAGGCTGGTGTCGTTCGTGTTATGCACGTTCCGGACACCTGCTCTTAACGCCTGTTTGCCATGAACGCCATCCTGCGAGTCACTGCATGCCTTTTGCTCAGCGCCGTTGCCGCCCTTTCGCACGCCCAGAGCCTCCCTTGTCCGGCCGTGCCGGACGTGGTTACCATCACACTGGGACAGCCCTTCAGCTTCAACGTTACAACCAACGACCTGGGAGCACCTCCCACTTGCCCGGTGCGCCTGGTGGGTGCTCCGGAATGCCTGAATATTGAACCCAATGGCAATCTGGTGCTGCAAAGGCCGGATGACCCGACCTGTTGCGGGGTGTTCAACCTGGTCTATATGTATGAGCCCTGCATTGGGGGCGGGGGAATTTGTTCCGCAACGGTGCAGGTGACTGTGCTTTGCCCAAAACCGGATTGTTTTCTGGTTAACCTGGAAGATTACGTGGGCTCAAGCAGCCCTATCGGGGGACCGCCAAGTTGCGCCTATGCATGTGAAAACTCCGATGCCACCTACTTCGTGCCCTTTATCAGCGGCAATACTTACGCGTGGAGCGTGCTTGGTGGAACATTTGCACCGGGAGCAAATGCCGCGGAGATCAACATCACCTGGGGTGCCCAGGGAACGGGCAGCGTTTCGGTAACCATTACCGACGCCAATAACCAGAGCACGGTGCTCACTATTTGTGTCCAAGTGCTGCAAAGCCCAGTGGCGGCATTTTCAGCATCCGACAGCACGTTGTGCCTGGACAGCCCGGTCAGTTTCGGAAACCTGAGTTCGGGCGCCAGCAGTTACTTCTGGGATTTCGGCGACGGAAACTACTCCGCCTTGGTATCCCCGATGTGGACGTATGCCGGTCCGGGAACCTACATTGTGACGCTCTACGCCACCCGGGCCAATTACGACCCGCAAGGCAACCCGCTTTGCTGCTGCACCGACTCCACCACCATGACCATTGTTGTGGATTCTATCCCCGGCCCTTCGATCTTTTGCATCAGCACGCTTTGCGCCAACAATAGCGCAACCTATGGTACCGATGCCACCAATTGCAGCAATTACACATGGACGGTGCTTGATGCCCTCGGCAATCCGGTGGTCTTTATTGGCCAGGGCACGCCCAACATCAACGTGACTTGGGGGAATGGCCCCGTGGGCACGATCATCCTGAATGTCACGGGCTGCGACAGTACGTACTGCAACGACCCAACCATCGTAACGGTTCCTATTATTCCGAACACAACCATTATTAATGGTCCGGTGGTGGTTTGCGAAAATGCCACCGAAACGTATACCGTTCCCAAATGGATGAGTACGCTGTACACCTGGAGTGTTTCGGGTGGCAGCATCGTCAGCGGGCAGGGCACCAATACCGTGGTCATCCAGTGGGGCACCGCGCCAGGCCCGGGCATCATTAACCTGAACTGGGTTAGTTCCTTTTTGAGTGGTCTGCCCGGCCAGAATCCGGAAGATTGTGAAGGCTCGGCTACCTTGCTGGTCAACATAAAACCCGAGTTTACGGTCAGCGGTCCTTCGCCCGCCGTTGTGTGCGTGAATAGCACGTCTTCTTATTTCGCCTCGCCGGTGGACAACTACACCTGGACGATTAGCCCGGCAGCGGCGTTTAGCGGGCAGGGCACCTCTTCGATCAGCGTTAACTGGACGTTACCGGGCAACTACACCGTCACCGCTGTCCCGAACGATACCACGGCCTATTGCAACGACCAGGTTACGCTGAACATAACTGTGGTTCTGTTGGCACCACCGGACAGCATTGGCGGCGAAACTGACATTTGTCCGGGCCAGACGTCCACCTATTTTGGGTACAGCAGCGCCAGTGGGGTAGCGTTCAATTGGACCGTCACCGGAGGCACGCCTGCCACCTTTACCGGCGATCCGATCACCGTTACGTGGAACCCAAATGGCCCCTACGGTCTGACCTTGACGCAAAGCCAATTGAATGCGCCCTTCTGCACCTCTGACCCGATTGGGCTGGCCATCACGCCTAAAGTGGTCAATGGGCCGCTGAGCATCAGCGGAACGGGCTCTTGCACCAATGCAACAGGATCGTATGTGCTTAATCCAGCCCAGCACCCCAGCGCGGTCATTACCTGGGCAATTTCGCCGGCCGGAGCAGGGAGCGTAGTCAGCGGCCAAGGCAGCAACAGCATCACCGTGCAGTGGAACAACACCAGCGGACCGGTGATACTGACCGCAAGCGTGGAGTTGTGCGGAAATTCGGTTCCAGTAGCGCAGTTGCTCAATCTCACGGCTGCCATTCCCCCGACTATTACCCAGGTTGGCATACTTTGCCCCGGCCAACCGGCCACACTCAATGCAGGACCCGGTTATGCCAGCTATTTGTGGTCTACCACAGACATAACGCAAACTACGCTTATTACCTCCGGCGGAAGCTACAACGTACAAGTCACGGATGCCAACGGTTGTCCTGCCTTTGCTACCTACAATGCAGTAGCACTGCCTGGTCCCATAGCCAGCATCAGCAGCGCTGGCCCCTTCCAGTTCTGCATCGATCCTCCCGGTGGTGGCAGCATGACTATGACCGCGCTCACCAACCCGAACTATACCTACGTTTGGTTTTGCAACAGCTTGCCGCAGGTTACCCCACCCAACCAGAACACGTTCACCCACACCAACACCAATGTGGTGGCTTCGTTTGTTTATTGGGTAGTGGTTACGGACATTAGTACTGGTTGTTCCAACACCAGCAATGCCATCAATGTCCTGCAATACGAGGATTGTGACGCTACCGGACCGGAGTGTATCTCGCAGCCCCACACGGTCAACTTTACCGTCACGAATCAGACACCCTATTGCAACGTAGTGGACTTTGCAGCCAGCTTCACCGGACCGGTAACGCTTGGAGGCTGGAATTTTGGCGATCCGTTTGGCAACGTCAACAGCGGAACCCTGAGCAATGCCCAGCACACCTATGCGCAAGCGGGCGTGTATAACGTCATTCTAAGCTACAGTGTAGCGCAGGCACCACCGGACACAGGATTCTGTCTTGGTTCTGTTAACCTGCCCGTCAGCATTCCGCTGGCGGCTGACTTTGAGTTCAGCGATAGTTGCCAGACCATCTTCTTCACCGATTTCTCCACGTCGCTGACCAACAACATCATCGGATGGTCCTGGACCTTTGGCGATGCCGGTACCTCCTCGCTGCAAAACCCGTCGCATACTTATGCTACGGGTGGCACCTATTGGGTTACCTTAACGGTAGTTGATGCTAACGGCTGCCAGGCCATCTACGGCGATAGCGTATCGGTTCCCGGACCTCCTCCGGCACTGATCAGCATTGCCCCAAATCCCGCTTGTGTGGGCGACCCGGTCAGCTTTACGGGAACAGGCAGCAACATCCTGAGTTGGTTTTGGACCTTTGGCGACGCCACCGATAACGGGGCACAAAATCCGCAACACACTTACTTAAGCCAAGGCACCTTCCCGGTCACGCTGACCGTAGTGAGTGCACAAGGCTGCACCAACACCGTGTTGAGCAGTGTGGTCATCAATCCCGCTGTACCGGATGATACTATTTCTTATGCTCCATCGCTGACCATATGCCAGGGAGAAACCACAACCCTCTTTGCACCCGCTGGAACATATACTTATCTATGGTCTACGGGCGCGACGACCTCGTCCATCACCACGGGTGTGGCCGGTCCATACAGCCTCATCATCACTGATCCAAACGGCTGCGACCTGGAGCTCGATCCAGTCACCGTTGTGGTTATTCCCAAACCGATTGCCGTCATTTCGGGCAATCCTTATATCTGCGACAATGGATGCGTAACCCTTAATGCGACCCAAGGCTTCGGATTCTCTTACCAGTGGTTAGATAACCTGGGCAACCCGCTTGCCGCAGACACGTTCCAGATGTTGACCGTCTGCGACTCTAATCTCTTGGCCGGTTACTCGGTCGTCGTGACCAACGCCAACGGTTGTTCGGATACCTCTGCTGTAGTGACGGTTGCCGTAGCGGTTTCGCCGTCGTTTACCGTATCGGTTGCCGGTGATTCTTGTGCCGGTTCACCCAATGTGTTAACGGTTGTGGCGGTACAACCCGGCGTTGTTTACAGTTGGAGCAACGGGGGAAATGGCCCTTCGATCACGGTGCAACAGCCCGGCACCTACACGGCCTTTGGTACTGACACGGCCACCGGCTGTTCCAACAGTGCCAGCGCTGTGATCCATCCGCTGCCTGATTTGTGCATCGTACCGGCAGGCTGCTACGAAGTCTGCAACCCGGACACCATTTGCGGACCCAATGGACTGGCCGCATACCAATGGAACCTGAACGGGCTGCCGATTCCCGGAGAGACCAACCAGTGTCTGGTGGTTACCGCCGATGGCGTGTACACGCTGACCGGAACTACTTCCTTTGGTTGTACGCTCACCTCCGACGACCTTGAACTTGAAGTCATTCCCTGCGAAAGCGAGCCTGTACTTTGCGACCTCGTGGACGTGGAAGCTATCCCTACTTCTTCTTCTGAAGACAGTTGTTGCTGGAGTTTGTCGTTAAGCAACAACCTGCCCAATTATTTTATCGGGATTCGCCTGGATGCGCTTGGCGGCGTATCGCTGGGCTACAACGGCAGCAACGCCGGATGGTTTAACATTGGATCCTCTGTTTCAAGTGTTGATTTGCTGGAGCCCGGCCTGGGCTTTGTGCCCACCGGCGCTTATACAGGCGTGCTCAACGATGTGGCCGACTTCTGCCTGAGCGGATATAGCTCCAGCCCACAGCAAGTGGTAGTGTCCTGGCTCATTCCCGGTCCGCCTCCATTGGGCTACCTCGTGGAATGCACGGACACGCTCGAATTCAACTGCAAGTCCGAAGGTTGTGTAGTAATTGTATACGATACGATCTACTGCGACGAGGATAGCATTAAGTATGATTTCTACATAGAGAATACGTTTGGCATGGATGTCAGCTCCATCCGGTTGAATGTAGATCCTGCATTGGACGTAACCCTGAGCCAGACTGTCTTCAATTTTGCTCCAGTGCCGACCTTTGCCACCTTTGGCCCCTTCCACGTGGTTGTTAGCGGACCGGATGCGGTTTTCGGCAATTCGCTTGCCTTCACGATAACGGCGCACAACGCCCCTATTCTGGACACAGTTGAACAGACCTTCTGTTGCACGGACACCGTGGTCATCGAGGTGCCCTTCCCCGACTGTGACCCTTGCGAAGATGTCTCGGTTAGTGCTGTAAAAGTGGAGGGCGACTGTTGCTACAAGATTACCCTGAGCAACAATTTTGCTGCCAATTACTTCAGCGGCATTCGAACCACGATCATCACGCCGGGTGCCACCTTCGGAAGCATTACCGGAGCCTTCCCGCTCGGATGGGTGTACGTGCCCAGTGCCCCGAACAACATCAAATGGAAACGGGTGCCAATAGGAAGCAGCGTGCCTTTAGGCAACGTGCAATTGCCGGTCATTTGTCTCGGGGGAAGTTATCCGGCTACGGTGCAAATAGTCGTCAAATGGCTGGTGCCGGGCTCGGAGGGCGATTCTATCGTATGCTGTGATACGCTGGAATTAATATGCAACCCCACTCTTCCCGACTGCGCAGCACTCTTAAATCCTGAGATCACCTGCGACCCGATGGGACAATACGTGTTCTCGTTCCAGGTGGTCAATAATTCCGGTGTGACCATCGACCAAGTAGCCTTTACCGGCGTCACTCCTGTTGGGGTGAACCTGGCACCAGTATCGGTTACGCTGGCTCAAGGCGACACCTCAGCAGTACTCAGTACAATCATCAGCGGTCCAGGTGCCGTTGCAGGAGCCACCGTATGTTTCGCCCTGACCTTGCACGATTTAGGTCCTGGCGGCTACGACTTTGTCTGTTGCACTACAGATTCCATCTTCTGCTTCACCTTACCCGACTGTTCATCCGATCCTTGCGAAAACGATTTGATCCTGGATGACGCTTTTGAAGCTGTTGGAAGTGGCCCAGTGGTTCTGGATGTTCTGGCCAACGATGACTGCGCGGTGGGTGATTTCCTGATTCCCTCCCTGGTGACCATTCTCATCCCACCGAGCAACGGCACTATCACCAACATCAACCCAAGTACCGGGGCCATCACTTATGTACCTAATCCGGGTTTTGACGGCCAGGATTGCTTTACCTATCAGGTATGCTGCGAGGTGCCGGCTGTTGGCGGATTGGTCTGCTGCCCGGCTCAGGTCTGCTTGAACGTCATCGCCGATCCCATCGTCTGCGACCCATCGGATGCTCCGGACAACTTGCAGAGCACAATTTTACCGACCCAGGTGCTGTTGACCTGGAACGCAGTACCGCTGTCTGTAGCCTGCCAGGTACAAGGCCAGCGTTTGATCCCCCCGGGACCAACCCCGGTGCAGAACATCATCGGGTTTGAGGTTTCCTCTACCACGGTTCCGCTTGCGCTTGCGGGCGCAGGGACGACGTGGCGCTGGCGGGTACGTTGCGCTTGCTCTATTAACCCGCGCATCGTGACTCCTTATTCTGTCTGGGATACCTTCAGTATTCCAATCGCTCGTATGGCGGAGAAACTGCCAGAATTACTGGTTTTCCCGAACCCGGCTACCGATCAGCTTAACCTCGAGTTCCGCGAATTCGGAGAGGCGATGGTTGACGTGCAGATTGTGGATGTCCAGGGTCGCATCCTGATGATGCAATCCGTGGCGATAAGTCTGGAACAGCAGGTGCTTAGTCTGGACATTTCCCGATTACCCGCAGGCATTTACACGGTCAATGCACATTCGACCGACAGCCAACTCGGTACCCGATTTGTGAAAATCGAGTGAGGTAGCAGGGTTTGAAAGTTATAAGCGGTGATGCGAATCAGAGGATTTGCATCACCGCTTTACTTTTTAAATGGATGCTGGCGGTGTGGTCCATGCCTGAGCGGATTCGTGAGTCTTTCAGGATCAGCCGTTGGCCAGTAGCGCAGGTACTAAAGAACGCCCTTACCTTAACGCCGGTAAGCCAACACCTAACCCCTGATCATGCGGCAATTCGGCATCAGCATTGGCCTGATTTTCATCCTCGCACTTAGCGCATGTAGCGAAAATCCAGTAGAGCCAACTGAGGTGAGCTTAAAGGTGCTCTTTGTCGGCAACAGTTATACCTACTACAATCAAGGCGTAGATTATGTGCTAAAAGAGATGATGCTTGTCGACAATCCCGAGGGCACGTTTGTTACCGATCGTCTTGCTGAAGGGGGATACACCTTGGAGGAACACGCCGCAACATTAGCGCTTGGCAATAAACTCAACGAAGAAGGCTGGGACGTTGTAGTGTTGCAAGAGCAAAGCACCCGTCCGATTACAAACACCGATGTTTTCTATGCAGGAGCCAGGAAAATTGACAGCATGATCAATTTAGCGGATGCAGAGACTTGCTTTTACATGACCTGGGCACGCTCCGATGATCCCGGCATGATGGTGCCCCTGGAAGCAGCGTACGTTGCCATTGCCACAGAATTGTCCTCGCAACTGGCCCCAGTTGGAAAGGCCTGGGAATACACGTTAGCCAATTACCCGACAATTGTCCTTCATCAGTCAGACAAAAGTCACCCCACCAATGCAGGTACTTATCTGACTGCATGTATATTTTATATTGTTGTGTACGGAGAAAATCCTGTGGGTAACGCGTTTACGTACACCGGAATTACAGACGAGACCAGGCAAAATCTGCAACAGGCAGCCTGGGAGTTTATGTTGGGGTATTGAAGCTTGGTATATGGATTAAAGGCCCGAATTCTCAAGTTTTGACTGCCTATTGTACTTGGGGGCACCTCACTTTTTCATGCAAGTATCTTAGAAATAATTTGAGAATGTTGCAATAAAAGCGTAGTGTTCTCGAAATATTTCTAAGATTGACCGTTTCTGAATACATAAAACAGTTACAATCTTTTGAAGAATACTCCTTCTCACTCGAAGAAGCCATTGACAATTGTTCCAAAGATGCTGTTTCAGTCAAGAGAGAAATAGCAAGATTGACTGCAAAGAAGGAAGTGTTAAACCTCCGAAAAGGGTTTTATCTGATCATTCCACCCAGATACTCTTCTTCACTAAAGTTGCCAGCTCCACTATATGTAGATAAACTATTCAATTATCTGCAACGCACATACTATTTGGGGCTCTACTCCGCCTCAAAAATGTACGGAGCGAGTCATCAGCAAACTCAACGAGACTATCTCATTATGGAGACTCCCAAACTCAATGACATTGAAAGGATCGGTCTGGGTATTCAGTTCTTCACCACAGCAAAGTGGCCACCCCAAAACATAGTTAGCAAAAAATCAGATGCAGGGATATACAGAATGTCCTCTCCAGCGCTCACCTTTCTTGATCTGATTCATCATCACACAAAAATTGGCGGGCTTAACCGTATGTTAGCCTCTTTGGAAGAGCTAACCGAGGAGCTTACAGAAGCCGATATGACAGAACTCGCATCCTGGTACAATCATAAAAGCACCTTACAAAGAGCTGGATTTGTTCTGGAGGAGTTGATAGGTGGAAATGCCTTCGCAGACATTCTGACGGAAAAACTAAATCAGCTCACATTTTATCCAATTCTGTTGAGCCCCAAAAAAAATAAGAAACCTGGGAGTGTAAATAATCGATGGAAAGTTGATGTAAATCTCAAATTGGAAAGTGACTTATGATTCCCAGGTCGCACATAGCAAAGTGGCAGGAGCATTCTCCTTGGCAGGAGCTTTCTCAGGTTGAACAAGACCTGGTTATTAGTCGTGTGCTTGTTGAAATTTTCTCAGATGACTTTTTAAAAGATAATTTGGCATTCAGAGGTGGAACCGCACTTCATAAACTCTATCTGAGTCCAGCACCGAGGTTTTCAGAAGATATTGATTTGGTGCAAATACGGCCTGGACCGATTAAACCAATAATGGAGCGTCTGGCTGAAGTAATTACTTTTTTTGAAGAGAAAAGAAAAACCTAAAACAGAGGGCATGGAATAAAAGCATTGTAACGATTTGCTACAGAATACGAGGGAATACGTATGCGGTTGAAAATAGAAATCAACTGCAACGAGCATTTTCATGTTTTTGATTGGGTGGATTATCCCTATCAAGTTCACAGTGAATAGTTGGTAGGTCAGTGCAGTATTCGCAAATATGGCATAGATGAATTGCTTGGATCCAAGCTGAGGGCATTGTACCAGCGGAGCAAGGGACGGGATCTCTTTGATCTGGATTATGCCAGAAGAAATTTAGTACAGGAAAGAAACCACCAAGTCAAAAGGAGTTTTAAAGAAATATGGAAGCCAAAGAAACTGACCCACACTTTGCAGGTGATATGGAAGGTTTACTGCGACCAGGTTTCAACTACAATCAGCACGAAGCTTTTGAATGGTTGAAAGCGGCAATTGTAGAACGAATGTAACAACAATAAGCAATAACATATTTTATTGAATTTATAATATATATTTGTATAAAATGTATTAGTCATGTAGCCCAAACTGGCTATGATGTCCCCAAATCCCTGCCTGTGAAGGCCGAAAATTCCGCGCCCGCTTTACCCCCCCCCTTACAACTCCCCTTGCGCCCGCTCGTAATCTTCCGGAATGCCAATATCAATGAAATAACCGTCAAAAATTTCGGCGTGAAAACGGCCGCGCCGGTACTCCGCTTCCAGGATTTCCTGCTCAAATGAAAAACGATCCGGCAGCGATTTTAGCTCAAAGAGCGAGGAGCGCATCAGGTAGACCCCCCCATTAATCAGGCCCGCAGCCATAGGGCGTTTCTCCCGAAAACCGGTGATCACACCGGCATCGTTGACCAGCACGGTGCCGTAGCGGTCAAAGTCGTGCATTTCTTTTAGCGCAATGGTCAACAGGGATTCTGCTGCGGCAAAGCGATTGAACAAACGTTCAAATGCAACGCTAAAGTAGGTGTCGCCGTTGAGCACAAACACGGCCTCGGAGGTGCACAGTCCAACCGCCTGCCGGATGCCACCGCCCGTGCCGAGGGGCTCTTCTTCAACCGAATACACGAGCTCAAGCCCGGCGTATTGGTCGCCAAAATAGTCGCGAATGGCTTCGGCTTTATAGCCCACGGCCAGCACAACACGCTCGATGCCCTGGGTCAGCAATTCATCCAGCACGTAGGCCAAAAAGGGCCGTCCGCGAACGGGCGCCATGGGCTTGGGAAGGTCTGCAACGACGCTGCGCAACCGCGTTCCAAAGCCGCCGGCCAGCACAACCGCTTCACGAGGCATCGGGGCAGCGGCCTTGCTCATGCCTTGCGCTCAAACAGCATCTCTTCCACCAACTGGCAGATGGCATGCCCAAGCAGCATGTGGCATTCCTGAATGCGCGGCGTATCGGTAGACGGAATGTTGATCAGGATGTCGCTGACCTCGCGCATTTTACCGCCGGTTTCTCCAGTCATGCCCACCGTGATGCCCCCCTGGATACGGCACTGCTCAAAGGCTTTGACAATGTTCATGGAGTTGCCAGAGGTGGAAAGGCCGATGAGCACGTCGCCAGTGCGGACTTTGGCTTTGACCAGGCGGCTGTAAATCTGCTCGTAGCTGTAATCATTGGCTACAGCGGTGATGTAGCTGGTGTTGACGTGCAGCGCTTCGGAGAAGAGCGGATCGCGATCAAAGTAAAAACGGCCCGAGAATTCCGCCGCCAGATGCTGGGCGTCGGCGGCACTTCCCCCATTGCCACAAAAGAAAACCTTGCGGTCATGGCGAAAGGTATCCGCGCACAATTGGGCTACGTCAAGAGTCAGGCGAACCATGCCTTCATCGGCAAGCACGCGCTGTTTGGTTTCAATAGAATCGCTTATGATGGAGCGAATCTGGGTTATTTGCTGTTCCATGAGGTTACTCCGAGTTTTCCAAATTCTACGTCGTGGGTTTCGCCGCCAAAGCTTTTGAGCACGTCAATGACGGCATAGCGGCATACGCCCGGACAGTAGAACATCATGAAGCCGCCGCCACCGGCACCGGAGATCTTTCCCCCGGTGGCTCCTGCGCGCAGCGCTGCTTCGTAAATTTCGTCAATGATGGGGCTGGTAACCCCAGAGGCGGTTTGTTTTTTGAATTTCCACCCGAAATCGAGAATGTCGCCGATGCGATCCAGTTCTCCTTTAAGAATGGCTTCTTTCATCATGTAGGCCTGCTCTTTGAGCTTGTGCATGGCCTCAATACTTTTCTCTTTCTTTTCGCTGACGTTGTTGCTTTGCGCCTGGATGATGGTAGAAGACAAGCGGCTAGTGCCAGTATAATAAAGCAATACGTTGTTGCTCAATTCGTTGAGGTACTTGGAGCGTATGCGCAGCGGGTTGACGATGACTTTGTCATCGGCGAAGAACTCCATGAAGTTGAAGCCGCCGAAAGTGGCCGCATACTGGTCCTGTTTGCCTCCGGCAAAGTTGAGGTCGCGGCGCTCGATGTCGTAGGCTAATTGCGCAATGTCGTACTCGCCAAGCGGCAGACTCATCCACTCGGCAAATGCGCCGACGATGGCCACCACCAGCGTGGAGCTGGAGCCAAGGCCGCTGCCCGCCGGGGCGTCCACGTACGTGTTGAGCTCAAAGCTCATTGGCGCGTTGTGGTTAAAGTCCCTGACGATGCGATTGTAAACGCCTTTAAGCAGGTCCAGTTCGCCGTTGATGGGCAGGCGGGCCTGCATGTCCATCTGGACGCGCTCGCGGCGATCCATGGCATTCAGTACGATTTTGCCGTCGCTGCGGGGAACGATGGTGGCGTAGGCGTACATATCGATGGTGGCGTTCAAAATCGCGCCGCCGTGCAGGTCAGAATAGGGGCTCACATCGGTGCCTCCTCCGGCCAGGCCGATGCGCAAGGGTGCTTTGCTGCGGTAGATCATGCGGTTCGGTCAGTTTGAGGGGCCTTTTTAGCGGCCAGCGTGCAAAATACGATAGTTTTGGTGGGTTGCACCGGTCAACGGGTGTTGGGTTGCGCCGCTCAGTAGGGGCTGGGATGCCCCGCTCAGAGCTTAGTGCGCCAGTAGGCGATCATGTCTTTAACGGTCTGGTCAAGCGTGTACTCCTGCACCCAACCGGTGTCGGCTTTCAGGCGGCTGGAATCGCCAAAAATGATGGGCTCATCCGTGGGGCGCAGGAACTTGGGGTTGACCCGTGTTTCCAGCTTGCGGCCAATTTCGGCTTCGATCATCGGGACCAGGTCCGCAATGCGGTACACGTGCTCGCCACTGATGTTGTACACTTCGCCCCAACGGCCTTTTTCTGAAAGTAAAATCAACGCGGTGACCAGGTCGCGCACGTCCGTGATGGCTCGGCGGGTCTCGAGGTTGCCCACTTCCAGAGCTTCGCCCCTGCCCTTCTCCAACATAACGGCGCGCATGGTAAAGTCAGCCGTAACATCGTTAACCTTACGGGGGCCGGTGGTGTTGAAAATCCGGGCGCGGATGCAGCGGATTCCGTCCGATTGCCAATACTGAAAACTCAAAAGGTCCTGGGCCACTTTGCTGACCCCGTAAGGGTGCAGGGGAAGTAGGGTCGTGTCTTCTACAACAGGCGTGTTTTCTGGCGTCAGTGACGCGCCATACTCCGCGCTGGAGCAAGCTACCACCACTACAGGATTGTAGCCGGGGTCGTTGCGGCGCACCATTTTGATGGCCTCAAAAACGTTGATGGTGCCAGTGGCATTGATTTCCATCGTCTCCTGGGGGCGCTCCCAGCTCACCGTGGGGTAGCTCTGCGCGGCCAGGTGAAAAATGCGGTTGGGTTTGTGCGCGTCAATGATTTCGCTCACCCGGCCCAGGTAGCGGACATCGCACTCCTTCAGAACCACTTTGCCCCGGATGTCGTTGAGGTCAATCGTGGGCTTGTAGTAAGTGCCGACTACTTCAGCACCCTTGCCCTGATCAACAAAACGATCAATCATGTGCGAGCCGACCATGCCGCCCGCCCCGGTAATAAGAATACTCATGTTATGGAGTTATGCACAATATTTATTATGTTATCTAGAGCACCGAATCCAAAATGCGGAAGAGGGCTGCCCAGGTGAACTTTTCTCTGGCTACTACCCGCGCGGTGTAGCTGATTTTCTGCCAGGCTTTTTCGTCGGTGAGCAACACAGTAATGTAATCGCAGAACCCGTCAATGTCATCGGCGATGTAGCAGGCCTGGCCGTCGGTAAGCCCCAGCCCTTCTGTGCCGATGTTGGTGCTGACCACAGGAATGCCCCGGCACAAACCGTTGATGGTCTTGACTTTGATGCCGCTGCCAAAGCGAAGCGGAATCACATTGACTTTGCACTTGGGAAAGTAGTCTTCCAGGTCGTCCACAAATCCGGTGGTGATGACACCGGGATAATCGCGGGAGAGGGCGGTTACCCGCTCATCAGGATCTTTGCCGATAATGTAGAGTTTCAGATCGGGATGACGGGCGCGAAGTTTGTGCCAACCTTCTTTTACAAACCAAACCAGACCGTCAATGTTGGGCTCCCAGGTGAGCGTGCCAACATAGATTAAGTTATTGTCCAGCGACTCAAACGACGGCACCGGAAAATCTATTTGGTTGTCGTCGCCCAGGTGCAGCCACTCCACATACTTTGCGTTGCGCCTGGCCTCGTTGGGCTCCAGATTGCGGTTGTCGTTTTCCGCTCCGAGCACCACGTGCGCGTCCGCGCAAAAGCGGCGCTCTGCTGCTTTAATGCGGCGGGCTTCCTGGCGCACGGCCAGTTTTTTGACCAGGTTGGGCTCAATGTCGGCGTAGCGCTCCCACATGATGTGTTCCGCATTGTGTACGCGAAGAATTCGCTTGCCTTTGAAAGAAGCCGGGATGTATTGATACGCCTCGTAGTGGTCTACCAAAATGATATCGAATTCACCAGCGATGGAGGCAATCTTGTCTGCAAAAGTTTGAGAATAGCTGCGGAACATATTCAAGGTTTGTCCCTTGACATAGCTGCGGATAAGGTTTGCCGGCGTGCGGGGCACGTCCAGCTTTTCGAAATAAAAATTCTTTACCCCGCTGGCTTTCAGAAAATCTTTTTCGTATTTCTCTGATCCCCATTTAAGGAAAGTGGCAAAAAACAGGTCGTGCTTTTCGTTTAAGTATTTGGCCAGCCGAAAAGTGTTGAACAAGCTCGCCCCGTGATTAGTGGGGTAAGGCAGGTGAATGGTGAGCAGGAGGATCTTTTTGCGCTGGGCCATGGGTCAGCCGACCATGCGGCGTTTGATGGTATCGACAATATTTTTCATCCGGCCCAGGTTAACCAGAATGGCCAGAGCAATTTTGAAGGGGAAGGAAACGTAGTATCCGACAACCGCTGCGGGATTAGGGCTGACGGCCACGCGCGGGTATTCCATGGGGTCCATGTACTTGCCCGTGATGCGCTGGCAAAACCAGACTTCGGCATCGTTCAGGCCCCCTTTGCGCCAGTTGCCCGCCCGCTCTTTTTTGATGCCGGTTTGCGTGGGGTCGTCCACTTCGTTTGACGAGCCCAAATGCGGCACGTCAAGCATGTGCGGATGAAAATCCACGCCAAAAAAGCCACAAATAGTTCGAATGGTGGCTTCGCTGTTCTCGATAATGTCCTCAAAATGCACCGTCATCACTTGTGGATGCTGCAAAAATTTCAGCGATGCGCCGATGGACGAATTCCACAAACGCGAAATGGTGATGGGGTGATAATTAATGCGAAGGCGCGTGGCTTCGCGCCACGTGATGAAGTGCGCGCCCATTTTGCGGCGCTTCCACTTGCGTTTCTGCGACAACAACACACCGCGCGGATCGCGGACCATGTTGAGGATGCGCGCATGGGGATAGAGCTCCAAAATCTCGCGGATGTAGAAAACGTTTTGCGGCGTTTTCTCGCAAGGGATGAGCTTGCCGGCCAGTCTGGTATCTAAAAAAGCTACTGCGCGAAAAATATCCTGGCCGTAGAGCGGCTTGCCCTGAGCGGAGGTCCACTCCTCGGCGATCAGCGCATTGGCTTCGCGCTGGTATTTGCCCGGCTGGTAGCGCGTCAGGTAGCCCTCGCGCGAGACGTGCAGGAGCCGGTCGGCCAGCTTTTCAGCGGCTTCGCGCGGCAAAGCTTTATCCTTGTCTGCCGGCGACCAAAGCTGTTCAAAGAAATGCAGTTCGCTCAGTGCGTGCAGTTGGGGGTGGTTGTTGATGATGCGCATCATCATGGTGGTGCCGCTGCGCGAGTTGCCCACAATGAAGGTCATTCGGTCCGGGTGCCCGGGGGGGGGG
>Ga0163148_10001651_pt1 | contig 28642 bp, 18 predicted proteins | sample OliLakLV19MP7P2_FD_148606 | JGI IMG/M metagenome (GOLD analysis project Ga0163148, IMG submission 148606) | Freshwater microbial mat bacterial communities from Lake Vanda, McMurdo Dry Valleys, Antarctica- Oligotrophic Lake LV.19.MP7.P2 | ecosystem: Environmental > Aquatic > Freshwater > Lake >... | reverse complement strand
TAAAGCGATTACTTTTCATTTTCCACAGTCATTAAAAATGATAGTTTAACATAGTTGTTAATTCAAATAAACCTTTTTTGTAAATCTGCCTTCCGCTGCAATTATTTCAACAAGGTAAATTCCTTTTAGAACATTTAATTTTACCTCTGTAAATTGATTTTTTAGTTCACTTGAATATTTCTCCTCCCCTTCCAAATTATAAACATGCAACTCAGTATTATTTAACGCAATATTTAATTTAACAAATACAGTATTTCCAAAACTGTAAACCACTGCATCCAAATTGTTGATTTCATTTACTCCAACTGTGGTATCACCAATGGTATCTCCTGCAGCAATTCCGGTGTTACATTTCGATTCATATGCAAAGTCATGTATTATTAATTTATTCGCTGTATCTTCAATACTGCAACGTATCCAACCGTAATGCAAGCAACCATCGTCATCAACAAATCTAACACCAACATATTTGTTTTGAGGGTCAAACCCCCAGGCTCCAGTAAAAATATACCAATCGTCATCAATTTCTAATCTTATTCTTGCAGCAACCATAATTTGATAATTCCCATTTTGAAAAGATATTGATTCATCAATTACATATCCATAGTTTAAATCAAATAAAAAATATGTTGTTGGGTCTCCACCATCAGTGGCATAAACTCCTACCATTTCATTTTGAGATGTGCCTATAGCAGTAGCCCAGATCCCTCTACGGGAGCGATAATGTGCAGGTGTACTGGCAGAAGAAAAATAATAACTTTCAATGGAGGTTTTTAAAAACCGAAATTCATTCCCTCCACTACCATCAATATTAATATTGGCAGTTTCTCCATGATATTGTAGTTCAATATCCGGTTCCAGGTCGGTATAAATTGCACCGGCTTCGGCATCCTTATGTATTAGTAACAATACTCCTGCTAAGCAGGAGTATTGTTGTAAGGTAAATTTATTTGTTTGCATAATCATTCAGCTTTAATGAGTTTTTTTGTAACGGTAAATGTTTTTTCTTTGTTACTGATCACTATCATATAAACTCCGGATGGAAAATTGGAAACATCTATATCCGTATTAATAGTATATACTGAATTAAAACAGGCAACTCCATCAAGATTGAATAAAGTAACATTAAACGCATTTATAATTGCTTCCGGTGCACTACAAACAATCCTGAATTTTGTGCTTGCAGGGTTTGGAAAAATGGAAAATGCATCTTCATTTAAAACTAATCCCAACTTTGAAGTTGCATTTATTGGTATTACATAATACCCAAAGGAGTATGCAGGTACTGTTACACAAATACTTCCTGTTAGTGCCGTACATTCCGGTAGGGTAGTTATAGTTTTAATACTTTGAATTTCATACGGATGCAAATTTATGGTATTATAACAGGTATTAATATCGAACAATTTACTTCGACCCGAATTGGAATAGGGCCAAAGGGCATCCACAGCATAAATTGTTGCATTATCAAAAGAAATAAAATCTGCATCAGGGTATAAGTATCCCAATGCACCATAATTAATTTTATAGGTTTGTGTTTCCCCTTTCATATTGGAATAATAAACATATAATTTATTATGCACTCTATCTATAAAAATAGTCGGCTGAATATTAGGATTATGAAAAAACATTGTGGAGTTAGATGGTAAATATTCCAAATTGTTCTTTGTTATTTCACTCAGCATTTTGAAATTATAATACATTGTTCTTTTTAACCAAAATTTTTCTTCCCCGGGAGGAGTTGGAAGTGGGTCCAAAACTTCATCATCTGCCTCACTTACGTGATTTAGTCTGTCTGCCTTATCCGCATGTACTAGCATGGCATACAAAGCACCTCCTCCCCAACTATGGAAAGTGGAATAGGTATGGAAACCGGGACGGTAAGCAGGATCAAAATTCAATTTAAGGTCTTTTAAGAACCATTCCTGTATTAATAATCCATGCGGAAAACTATTACAATAGGAGGTTAAAAGGTTTTGATCGAATGCATCTTGTTCATCTTCCGTATTCAAATTATAATCCTTATCCTTTAAATTCCATTCCGTGGTCCACAATTCCTTTTTTGATGGCCCTGTTAAACTAAATAAGAGGTCAGTCTTCTGTTGGTCATAAGATTGTTTATATCGCGATTTTAAAAAAATGCGGAAGTTGCCAAAATCATTCGAGTTAAGTCCTAATAATTTTTCAAAAGCCAATTCTAATCTTTTATCATAGGAATTATAATCCCAAAAAGATTCTGAAGTGCAATATGTTTCATGAACACAAACTGCAGGATAATGCCCATATCCGTTATTCGGATAATAATCAGTACAATAATAATTTATCGGAATATCGCCCCAATTGCCATTGGGTTCGTAATAGGGATGCAGGATTACGGCATCAAATAAATATCTTGGGCTACCCGAAACCATAATAAAATCTGAATAATGCGCTTTCAAATCTTCGTTCCAATAGGTGCTGAGTTGAGGGCCTGTTTTGAGTGCAAAATTAGATGGAGGTCCTGACGCCAAATTTGCTACTGTTATTCCAACCTTGGTGGTAAAATTGGGATCATTTTTAAAGGCCCCTATAAAATCATGATCCGCCTGCATGGTTTCAGTAAATACATAATCGTAATATGATGACATCCAAGCACCATAACCCGGTGTAATTTCTCCTGTATAACCACCCACATCAAACATATCTTCCAGCTGATATCCATTAATAAATTGCCAGTAATCATCAAATTCCTGGTAACCCATAATATCTTTTGCCCATTTTAAATTACATTCATTACCCATCTCTACCCCAACAACATTTATATCCGTTACGCCGTTATTTGTTTCCTTTTGCAGATATTCTATAATCCTTTTGTTCTGACTTGCAGATTCACTGAAAACATTTAAGTCAACAATTACTTCAACAGCATATCCCCCATTATAATCCTGAATATAATCTACCAGATCAATAAATTGGTCGATATATTTTTGTGGTTGAATAGCCGGGATATCATTTTGCTGATTATAGGTTTCTACTGTTTTTTCAAGGTCGCCAATATATTCAAAAGCTATCCAAGAATCACAATATAAACAATCACCATCCTCCAAATCATTTTTAATAAATTCCATATTTAGAGGCATTGTTACTGCGCCTACTGTGACAGATTCATCAGCAAACAACTCTCCATTGGTAATGTCATAAAAACGAATAATTTCTTCAATATCATAACCATATCCGGTAACTGATTTATCATCTATTCCATTATTATCTCGGTCATAATTTAATAAATGCATAAATCGGCTGCTTGCACCACCGGGAAAACGCAATACTTGCGGTTTTAGCTGAGCAAGCCATTCCCAGGTATTGGGATAATTATATCCAAACTCCGGCATGTGCGCCAGTGTAAACATCCCTTCAATATGATAACCGAATAAACCAGGTGCAATATTTTTTGTAACACCTCCAAGGGTCACAATAATGTCTCTATTATAATCTATTTCACGAAGAATATCTGTTATAGAATCTGTTCCGGCAAATGCAGAATCCTCATACAGAATAAAAATGGAATCGCCGCCTTCAAGTAATATTTCCATGGTATCTCCAAATGCATATTCCATAGCCGTAGTATCCTCAAACACACTATCCGGTAATAAGAATAAAGCATCCTTAGAAATAATTCTAGTTAACTCCTTATCCTTCCCCAATACTTTACTCATAGTAAATGCAGTGATTAACAAAATAACAAAAATTTGTTACAAATTTTTATACGATGTGCTTTTTTTTGATGGAAGCAAAAAATTTTGATTTTTCATAGTTGCAGGTTTTAGATTTTTAAAAAAAATCCAAAACATCAACCGGGAGGATCGGCGTTGGGGCCAAAAGTCAGGGGTTTGGTGTTTTGAGATGTTAAATGTAGTAATAATTATTAGAAATCCTGATAAGAAGGAATAATATGAGTAGAATTGTCAAGGGAAAAATGTTTACAGCCATGTCAATAAAAAGGTCATTTTTAAAAATTCTTCCTAAAAAATTTGTTTATTGGAAACCTTTTATCGTATATTTACGATATAGGATTAGATATGGCTTATTCAAAACATTTGGAATTTAAGGAGGACGAGGTGCAATTAGCAGCAATAGCAAAGGCTTTGGCGCATCCTGCACGCATTGCCATCCTCAAAATACTCTCCAACGGACAATGTGTTTGTGGGGAAATAGTAGAGGAACTGCCACTTTCTCAATCCACTGTTTCACAGCATCTGGCTGAACTCAAAAAGGCAGGATTAATTAAAGGAGAAATTGACGGGCCCAGAGTTTGTTATTGCCTCGATACCGAAACCTGCTCCAAAGCGCTTGCATTTTTTCAGTTAATGTTCAAAGAAATAAAATGTTGCTGAAATGGAAACATTAAAAATTAAACAAGCAGAAAATTCACAAGCAGAAAAAATCCAAAAACTTTTAAAGGATGCAGGTTTGCCTTTTGACGATATTTTAATGCATTTACCTGATTTTTTATGTTTTATGGAAGATCATGAAATAATTGCTGTTGCAGGATTGGAAATAAATAATGAAATTGCTTTATTGCGTTCGCTGGCAGTTGCAGAAAATAAACGCAATAAGGGTTTAGGTCAGATGATCTATTCGGCATTAATTGAACATGCGAAATCAAAAAAAATCAAAACCATTTATTTATTGACGGAAACGGCAGAAAAATTCTTTTTAAAAAATGGATTTAATAAAATTGACAGGAATGCAATTCCCGACTCCATAAAAAATACAAGGGAGTACAAAGTATTATGTCCGAATTCGGCAGCAGTATTAATGAAAAATATTTAATTAAAAACAAAAACTACTATTATGCAAAACGATAAAAACATGAAGGAACTGGTAAGGGAAAAATATGCTGAAATTGCCACCCAATCGAAAACACAAAACGAAACTTCCTGCTGTGGCGCAGGCTGTGGTTGTTCTACTATTGATTATGCTATTATGTCCGATGATTACACATCGTTGGAGGGATATTTCGCAGAAGCAGACCTGGGGCTGGGTTGCGGACTACCTACCGAATATGCACAAATTAAAAAAGGAGATACCGTAGTGGATCTCGGAAGTGGTGCGGGTAACGATGCATTTATTGCGCGTTCCATTGTTGGCGAAGATGGAAGAGTTATTGGCATTGATATGACCGAAACTATGATTGATCTTGCCAGAAAAAATGCAGCGAAATTAAAACTGGAAAATGTGGAATTTCGATTGGGAGACATAGAAAAAATTCCAATCAGCAATAATAAAGCCGATGTTGTAGTGAGCAATTGCGTACTCAATTTAGTCCCTGATAAATTAAAGGCATTTATTGAAATGTATCGCATTTTAAAACCGGGAGGACATTTTAGCGTATCTGACATTGTATTGGTTGGAAATTTACCGGAATCCATTGTTAAGGAAGCAGAAATGTATGCCGGTTGCGTTTCGGGTGCAATTCAAAAAAACGATTACTTAAGTATGATATCCAATGCAGGTTTTACAAAAGTGGAAATCAATAAAGAAAAAGCAATTACTATCCCCGATGAAATACTTTCAAATTATTTGAATGCGGATCAACTGCAGGATTTTAAAGACAGCAAAACCGGAATTTTCAGCATCACCGTTTATGGTGAAAAAGCAAAAGATTGCGGCTGCGGAACCGAATGCTGTAATTAGGCAAATTTTTAAGAAATATTTATTTATTTTTACTCTGAATAAGAAAATATTAACTTTACCCTGCATGAGAAAATCAATTGGTTTAATTTATACATTAAAAATTTTAGCGATTTTCCATTCAGGCATTTCTTATTCAGAGTAATATGAATATTGGCGACTGGATACAATTAGGCATTATAATTCTTGTTTTTGTTGTATTGGCTATTATTATTTTCAGCATCATTATGTGGTTGTGGTGGATTACTGTAATGATAGTATTAGCAGTGTCTGTTGCACTTTACATCATCAACAGATATATCAAACTCTGAGAATAAATGCATACCTTTGTGCCACCAAATTTTATTTAAATGAGAACCGTAAAAGTTTATAATTTTATAATTGCACTATCTGCAATAATATTTATTTCTTCCTGTGGCAATTCTTCACAGGAGGCTATAAAAGAAAAACGCCAGGAAGAAATGCAAAACAAGGAGAACAGAGTGAGTCCCCTTGCAACTGCATCAGCCACTATTGGTGCTAATACCATCACCATTGCCTACAGTTCTCCATTAGTAAAGGGCCGTCCAATCTGGGGTGAACTTGTTAAATACGATGAAGTTTGGAGAACCGGTGCCAATGAGGCCACCACTATAACCTTTACCCAGGATGTTACCATAGAGGGTCAAAACCTTCCAAAGGGAACCTATTCTCTTTTCACCATTCCAACAGCCGCAGATTGGACCATAATTTTTAATGTAAACGAAACACAATGGGGTGCATTTAAATACGATCAGAGTGAGGATGCATTGAGAGTTAATGTAAAACCGATAATGGTTGATATGGTTCAGGAAAATTTGTTGTTTGAAGTATTAGCTGACGCAACACCAAACTCCGGTATGGTTCGTTTACGTTGGGAAAAGATGCAGGTTGATTTCCATTTTGTAAATGCTGTGGAATAAATTTATTAAATACATTGTTCCTGTAATTTTAAATTGAAAATTATTTTCTAATTGATAATGCACCTTTGGCGTAAAGCCAACGGTTATTGTTTTTAAATGTATTGTTCAACATTTAAATAAATCTTCAATTGAACATTAAAAAATAACCAATAATACATCTCCCCGAAAAAAATATCATTTTTTCTCAATATTAAAGAACCCATTTAAAAATTTTCGGAACTGGGTATTTTCGGCTGCGTATTTTAATATGAGATATCGAAGAACATGCGGAGGCAAATAACTTAAATGCTCTCTAATTTCTTCATAACCCGTAGTGTCAAGTTTAACTAATTTATTGCCTTCCTTTTTAATATAAAACAAAACGGCAGCTACATGTTTGCAAGGATCTTCTACATCGTTGCAATTGCATTCCCAATAAGTTATAGAATCGTTGTGCCGCTTAAGTTGCACAACGTGGTCGTCGTAACCCTGCACAACTGCCATCCATTCGATACCATTGATATTAAAAACGGATTTTACCCGGCCTTCGCAATAAAAATCATACCCACGCAAACGCGTTTTTTCGCTGAGTTCAGACTCCAGATGATTGAGATGGATTATCACCTTGCAAAAATAGAGAGAAGAAAGCAAATTGTGTTTATTATTATAGTGTTGGGTTTTACAAATTAAAATAATAACAGTATATGTTTCCACAAAATTGATAAGCGGTATCGTTTTGAAAAGGGCATTACTGTGTTTACCTTCGTTACAAATATTTAATATGTCGGACGCCACAATTCAATTTGATCAGATCGTGAAAGGTCGCAGAAGTATGCGTGTATTTGATGCGGAAAAACCATTTGATTCCAATGCGGTGTATACCAGTATACAAAGGGCATTACTCGCACCAAACTCAAGCAATATGCAGTTATGGGAATTTTATCAGGTAAAAAGTGCGGATAAATTAAAGGTTATATCAAAATTTTGTATGAATCAAAGTGCAGCGAGAACCGCACGTGAAATGGTAATCATTGTTATTCCTAAAAAAAAATACAAACAAAGGGCAGCATCAAATTATAATTTCCACCATGCACGTTATGACAATAAACCGATAGAGGAATTGACGAAAAGGGAACAGCGCAGATTAAAATATTATTCGCACCTTATGTTATTTTATTACTTTCAGGATTGGTTCGGAATTGCAGGTATGATCAGAAAATTAGTTGTGAGTATTGCATCTTTTTGGAGACCTGTTGTTTGGCAGGTAAGTAAAAATGATCTTCGGGTTGTAGGTCATAAATCGGCAGCACTGGCAGCCCAAACATTTATGTTAAGCATGAAGGCAGAAGGATATGATACTTGTCCGATGGAAGGATTTGATTCGCATAAATTAAAACGATATTTAAAATTTCCTTCTTCTTATGAAATAAATATGATCATTAGTTGCGGACCAGGCACCAGTGAGGGGATTTATCATGAACAATTCCGCGTACCGGAGAAGGATGTAATATTTACTTTGTAATTGTTTAATTACCAACCGGTATTAAAAATATATTTTGCAGAATTTACACTGCATTTCTGATAAGTGCTGTATGCCTTAGCAGCGCTTATAAATATGGAATTTTCCTCCTCCAAATTCGCCCATGCATTTATTATAGCATTAATAACATAAGCCTCCGGTGCCATTAAACTTGTAGTGGTTACTAAAGGATATGCATTGAGGTAGTTTAATCGTTCTTTAAAATAAGTGTGAGAAATACATGCAATTACAACGGCATCCTTTTGTTTCGCATTTTTATTTATCAGTTCATTTACATTGTTATCCATTAATCCGTTATGACCGGTAAAAGCTACCATATCCGATTTGTTGAGGTCAATTGATAAACTATCATTTATTTTGACAGTATCGTTTAAAGTTTCTGCCAGGTTTTTAAAAAAATACTCCAAACACAATTGCATTTTATCTCCGGAATAGGCATCTGCTATAACAATTATATTTGTAGAGGGCGCTATGGACTTTTTAAAAACGATTCTTTCCATCAAAACATCAGATGTATCAATAACATCAGAAATTACGGTCCATCCTGTTTTTTTAAAATGTGTTTTTAATCCGTATCCGGCTCCCCAATAGAGATTTGTTTTGAGGTTTTTACCATCGCCAAGACTTGCAGAAACAGGCACGATCCCCTGATTTTCATTATCGCATAATGGAACATAAACATGAACGATGAGTGGTTCTTTTCTAAGAATTTTATTTTGAAGTTGTACTATTATCTGATCTCTGTTAAAGCTGTCGAATTGCACTTCTTCCGTTACTTCCGGTGTATTTATAACCGGAATATTTATTGAATTGTTTTGTAGAGAAACATCTTTTTTCTCCGCTTTACAAGAAACAATTAATAAACCCAGAATAATGATAATTGGTTTTAATATCGCCATAAATAATTAAAATAAAACGATAATTATTTTAATAAATTGCATAAAAAAATCCCGACAATATTTATCGGGATCTTTAATTTATTTTTTTAGCAATTAAAATCTTGGGCAATCTATGGGTTTCATTTTAGGATTCACATCTAAACATCCCCAATAGATAAATGATAATTCGATACCACCGCGGTAATCGGTAACAGTTGACAATCCCGAAACGTTGATATCATAACTCAAACCGAAATTAATATTGTTATAATCCAATCCGAGATTTACGATTAAAGCATCTGCAACATCTATATTATCCACTGTTCTATAGTGGGTTCCTATATAAACCATAGAAACACCTTTCTCCAATTGCAATCCCACATCAATACCGCTATTCATTTGCACGTTTGAACCTTCGGTTTGTTCCATATATAAGAAAGAAGGAATAATAACTGAATTTTTACCCATTCCAATTTTAAAGGAACCGTATCCAACATAGTGGGCATTCAATTTATTTACATTGTAATTATAAAAGGTTTCTGTAGGTTCTGTAAGATGAAAATATGCACCACCTGCTTGCATTGCAAAGTTGTCGCTAAAACGGCTTCTCCAGTTAACTCCGGCATTGACGTCGAGATAGGAAAAATTATCATCGCCATATTCGCCACTTGGCAGGGTTGGATCAATACCATTTGCCCCAATTTGTGATTCGAATATCAATTTGTTGTAATCGACACGTTTTTGAACAAATCCTATCTGTCCACCAACGGAAAGGTAGTGATTCTCATCACCCAGCTTTTGGTGGTATGCGAAAGAACCCATCATGGTAAGATTGGTAAGGGAGCCGTCTCCGGAAACGTCGTTATAAACCATAGCGCCAACGCCAAAAATGTTCCCATTCATTTTATCTCTCCACAAACCGGCATCGAAAGAGCCGGCAAAGGTTTGATAAGATGCAGGCCCAACAGCACTTGCCCACTGATTTCTATAGTTTAAAACCCCTCTGTAGGTACAAGGAGTAAGGCCGGTTAAGGCTGGGTTCAGAGTTAGCGGCGACTGAGAATATTGCGAAAAATGAATATCCTGAGCTGAGGAGCTCATTATTGATGATACAATAATTAAAGCTAAGAGAATTCTATTCATACGGTTATTCCTGGCTTATTCAATCCAAAGTTACTAAATTCTTGTAATCCACACAAAATTAACAAAGGAATTTGTCATTTGGATGTAAACGTTGAACTTGTGGATAATATTGGTCGAGTCAATATTAGAAATCAAAATTGCATAAACAATCGGTTAATGGAGAATAACAAGGGATTCTTTGAATTGGTTTTCGTCAGAATCCAATAGCAGCAAATATACCCCTGGCTCAAATGCTGAAACATCAACTGAGGTTTCAAAAATGCAATTTCCGTTTAAAAACCGATTCGCATAAACAGAACGCCCGGTGATATCAAAAATTCGTATTGATACAAATTCAACCGGATCCTTTAATTCAATTTGCAGCAGTTGGGAGACCGGATTTGGAAAGATTTTTATATTTAATTCAGGTGATATTATGCCATTTTCAACAAAAATCTCCTGATCAAAGTGAGTTAAGCAAGTATCATTTCCATATTCTAAAAATTGGGTGATCGTGTAAGTTCCCGGCGAGGTATATGTATATGGTCCGGGAATATCATCAAATATAATATTTCCGTCACCGAAATCCCACCAACTATTTGTATACACTCCGCTTATCGAAATGTCTTGAATACAAACCGTTAACCCTTCCTCATGCCATACCGAAAAATCGGATATCGGTATATTGTCAGTGTTGAGATAGATCGTTTTCAAATCAAATGCAATTGTTATAGTTTGGGCAATATTTTTTAATTCGAAGTAAATTAAAATTTGACTATTTGCATTAAATATATGTTGATCAATTAATTGCATTGGAATATTTACATTTGAACCATAAAATATTGAATCGGAAAGATTAGTTGACCATTTGTAAATATATTCTTCGGTTTCATCCATTAGAATACCGGTTGTGTCAAAAATATCTATGGATAGTTGAAGGGTATCGTCATAATTTGTCAAACATTCGGAGGAGCTATTTTTAATTATAACTTTATTTGTTTTTTGAAGGTACATTGCACTGTCAGGCATCCATTGTGATAAAAATTTAATGACAGGTAAATAATCACCATTAGAAATTAAATTATACCATTCATTAGGGTCGGATTCACGATTTATACCAATTTCATATAATTCCTGCTCAAAGGAAATTGATGTTTCATCACAATAAGAATTAGGAAATGAACCGTCATTATTTTTTTGGTATCTAATATAATGAAACCTTTCGTTGCGTATAGAAATATGTGGGAAACAAGAACCAATCCCAATATTTTTATCAATGGAAGAGATAACCGGATATTCGTAATGCAATTCAGGCTGATCTATTAATGGAATAAAACTTTTTCCATCAAGGTATTTCGATCCATCGGCAAAGGTTGGTGCATTTACATTTGCCAATTCACAAATAGATGGGAAAAGATCAAGAAGGGAAACTGTTTTTCGAACAATTTGATTACCATTTTTACCCGGAATTACAACAATAAGCGGAACGCGTATATCTGTTTCCCACAAGGTCCATTTTGTCCAGTGTTTTTTTTCACCTAACGAATATCCATTATCACTCAGAATAATAATAACAGTATTTTCTTTAAGTTCGGGATGCGCATTCAAAGCATTCATCACACGTCCTATTTGCGCATCAATAAATTGTACGGCAGATATATAGTTGATTTGATAATTTGCCTGGGTTACTTCCCCAATAAGGAATCTTCTATCATTATCCGATAATAAGGGGTCAATTTCGGGTAATGTATTTAAATTATTCGCATAGTTATTGATTTCGTTATATACATCGCCGGCGTCGGCAAGGGATTGTGCAATTCCGTAGTGTGTTAAAGAATTATAATCTTCAAATTTAATTTCTGGTTGAGGAGGCATTACAATACCATTATACGGAAAGGCATTGTTTGGCAAATTAAAATTTATTGAAAAAGGTTGTTCGTAAATATCGTCATTATAATAACCAGGGCTATATTTTTGAGGAATGTACCGCTCGAGATGAGGTTTATAAAATCCAAGAGCCAGAAAAAATGGTTTATTGCATGTATTTGCTGTTCCTGCAGCATATTGATGTATAAAATCAATGGCTGTGTCAGCACCAATAAAATCCTCCATAAGTGATTCCTGGTTATCAGGTATTTGGCCCCAATCAAAATAATTGCCAAAATTATAATCCTTCCATTTTTGTAGTTGTGTTTCTGAGTCAAAATTTAAACTCTTTCTGTTCCAGGATAATTCTTTAGAACAGGGCTCAGTTTCATTTTGATCAAAATCGTTTTCACTTGGATTATGAAAAGTTTTATTAATTGAATAGGTAAAATAATTGCCACTGTCCTTTAATATTTGAGGTAAAGTAAATACTTCGGAATTATTTTTTTCAACATTAAAATTGGCGCGGAAAACAGAATTATAATCGTCATTAGTGTAAACCTTTGTGTAATAAAGGTCTTTGCCACTTAAAAAACTGGTGCGTGAAGGAGCACAACCAGCGGCATTTGCGTAGGCATTGGTAAAAATGGTTCCCTCCAACGCAATTTGGTTCAAGTTTGGAGTTGTGATCTGTGGTTGATCAGTAAATCCATTAACATAATCATTTAAGTCATCAACAATAATGAAAATAAAATTCGGCGGTGCTGTTTGTGTAAACACATTACTAAAACAAAGTGAAGGGAATAATAAAGCGACAAAAAATTTACCTCCCATTAAATTAATTTTTTCTCATTACAACAAATGAACCCGATTTAATTTGTTCCTGTTTTTTATGAATGATAAAATATATTCCGGGAACATAATCAGTGACTACAACCTGCGTGAAAGCATAATTATTAGTTGATAAATTTATTTCTTGAATCACCCTTCCGGTTATATCAGTTATATAAATAATTCCATTCAATATATATTCATTTACAAAAATATTGATATGATTAGTTGTTGGATTAGGGTAAATGAATAAGTGATTATCGGTAAAAAAATCAGAAATATCAACAATAATTGTTTGCTGAAAGGTAGTAATACAATCCTGGTCATTACCATATTGCATATAACAAGTGACCGTATACGTTCCCGGCGTCATATAAGTGTAAGGACCCGGTTCGACAGAATAAATCAGGATACCCTCACCGAAATCCCACCAAATTTCATTATAAGAACCTATAATTGTTACATCTGCCAGATAGGTTGTAAGGGCAGTTCCATTAACAACATTAAAGGAAACGTTTGGCACATTTTCACTTTTTAAATAATAATATTTTGTATCAAAGGCAATAATTAAATTTTCTGTTGTGTCCCTCATTTCAACATAAAACATAATTCTGTCGCTCCCTGAAAAAATAGCTTCCGGTATTTCTTGTAGCGGAAATTCCGTGGTTGGAGTGAACAATGTATCATCTGTTAAATTATTTGTCCATTGATAAATATAATTGGCAGGCGGCGAAGTTAACAATCCCAATGTATCATATAGGTCAAAAGAAAGTTTCAAGGTATCAGTATTTTCAGCAAGACATGGGAGGTCATTATTTTTAATCACTATTTTAAATGTATTTTTAAGATACAAAGGGCCTTCAGGCATCCACTGCATTAGATAATTAATTACAGGTTCGTAATCCGGGTTGTCGATCAAATTATTCCATTCGTTAGGATCTGTTTCCCTATTAATGCCTATTTCGTAAAATTCTGCTTCTTTAAAACTGGAATCTGGATTACAGGCGTTTAAGGGATCATCTCCATCGGAGCTATATTCAATGTACTTAAATTTATCTGATCGTATTGCAAATTGTGGAAAACAGGAGCATTCTTTATTTGCTTCCGCTTCCCATGAAACTAAAACAGGTCTTTCCCATGCCAATTCAGGGTTATCCATCAAGGGTACAATACTTTTTCCATCTAAATAATCTGAGCCATCTGAGAATAGAGGGTATGGTGTGTTGGTTAGTTCACAAATAGTAGGATACAGGTCTAAAAGGCTAACTGTTTTATCAGAAATTAAATTACCCGGTCTGTTTGGATCATAAATTACAAAAGGAATTCTAATATCCATATCCCAAAGACTTCTTTTCATCCAATGATGTTTTTCCCCTAGCGAAAACCCATTGTCGCTTACCAATACAATGATTGTATTTTCTTTCATTTCAGGCTCTGTTTCCAAATAAGATAAAATCCGTCCAATTTGTGCATCTACACTTTTCACACCTGCCATGTAAGCCATAACGGCATTAGCTCTTTTAGATTCAGCTGTCACTTCCCAGCGCAAAGAATCAGTGAAATCGGGATCGATCTCAGGTAAATATGGTAAACTGTCAGTATAATTGGCAAAGGATTCTTCAATATCTGCCTGTCCTATTGCAATTGATTTTCCAAGGTTACCTAAATTAAAATAATCATTCCATTTAACGGTTGGTTGTGGAGGCATTATTATACCATTAGGAGGATAGGAATTAACAGGAAAATTATAGGGTAAATTAAAATCTGCAGCAAATATATCATCCAAATAAAATTCAGGAAAATAAGATTCCGGAACAAATAGGTCCAAATGTGGAAGTGCAAAACCTAAAGCGAGAAAAAAGGCGCTATCACACAATTCAATATCACCGGCAATTATTTCAGTAATTACTTTAATTGTTGAATCTACTGCACGGGAATCTTTCATATCCGGTTCAAAAATGTCGGGAACACGCCCCCACTTAAACTTGTTAACTCCCTCATTCGTACTAAGCAGGATGGAATCTGTTTCATCAAATTCTCCAAAGGAAATTACGCGACTCCACGACAATGCCTTTTCACATGGATCAGAAGTTATTGCATCATAATCTTTGTTAAAGGGATCATGAAAAACCTTATTTACTCCAATAGTATAATAATTTCCAACATCTTTCAAATGTTCAGGTAGTGAAATAACTTCCATATTGTTTGATGCTTCTGTAAAATTATCTCTGAATTCATCCAGGTAAGTATTATTAGCGTAAATATTTGTATATAAAATATCCTTTCCACTCAAAAAACTTGTGCGGGAGGCGGCGCAAACCGGGTTATTACAAAAGGCATTATTAAACTGATAACCATTTTCCATTAAAAACTTAATATTGGGCGTGGCTATTTGAGGTTGTCCGTTAAAACCCTCAACATAATCATTTAAATCGTCAACAATAATAAGAATAATATTGGGTTTTGTGCCCGTTTGAGAAAAAGCACATGAAAAATAAAAAATATAGATAAATAATAATGTAAAAAGTTTTTTCATTATCTTGGTTCATTATAATGCATAACAGCAAATTGCGTTCCCGCTGCTAAGCCGGATATATCAATATAATAAAAGTAATATATTCCAGAAGGCAAAAAGGAAACATCAAATGTTATCAAATCCGAAACAGCTGAGGTAATAATATCCGTTTTTAAACATCTGCCTGCATTATCATAAATAAATAATTTACCATTAAAATTCCCTTGTTTAAGTGATACAGAAATAATATTTCGCGCCGGATTAGGGTATACAAAAAGAATATGATCTTTAAAGTATTCTTTTATATTAGTAGTAAATGTTTTAGCAATTGATTTTATGCATGTTGAATCATTTCCATACTGTACATAACATATTATTGTGTAGGTTCCAATTTCCGCATAACTGTAAAATTCCGGATTGTCTTTATGAATAATTACTCCATCACCAAAATCCCACCAAACATCGTTATAAGCCCCGGTAATTGAAAAGTCAGTAATAATAACTTGTGTGGTGTCGCCTTTTATTGTATTAAACGAAACAGTTGGTTCATAAGTGTCGTTTATGTAAAAGTATTTAAGGTCAAGTGCCGAATTTATTGAATTTATTGTATCTATCATGGTCAAATAAATAAATAGTCTATTTGTAACTAGAAAGAGATCTTCACTTATTAAGTCAATAGGAAATAAAACATTATTGCCATATAGCGTATCCATTGTTAAATTGTTCGTCCAAATAAAAAGATAATTTTCCGGAATTGCGACTGGAGTGGCAGTTGTATCATATAAATCAAAGCTCAATAAAATTGTATCACTATGATTTAACAGGCATTCAATCGGTTCATTTTTAATTTTTATGGCATAAGTTTTTTGCATATAGAGTTCTTCACCCGGCAGCCATTGTCCCATAAAATCTTTAATCGGTTCATAATCAGCATTTCCAATTAAATTATTCCATTCGAAGGGATCCATATCCCTGTTGAATCCAATTTCATATAATTCTTCTTCAGTCTGACTCATTGCCAAATTACAGTCGTATAAGCCGTATTCATTGTTTGTGGCATATTTTATATAGTGAAACCGTTCGTCACGAAGTGAGTATTGCGGAAAACAAGCACCCTGATCTAAGGAATCTTTTTCACTATACGTAGTTAAAACTGGCCTGTAAAAAGAGTAAGTAGCGTCAACAAGTATCGATGCTAAACTTTTTCCGTCCAAATAATTATTCCCATCCGGCATGTTCGGATAATCGACTCCAACTAAGTCGCAAATGGTTGGGAAAATATCAATATTACTTACAGTTTGATATGAAATTTGTTGGATTGGATTTCTGAGATCACTAATAATTAAAGGTACCCTAGTATCTGTTTCCCACAAACTTCCTTTAAGAAAGTGTTTTTTTTCGCCGAGCGAAAATCCATGATCACTTGTTACAACTATAATCGTATTGTTATATATATCGGGATTTTCCTGTAATGCAGTCATTAATCTCCCAAACTGATCATCAATAAATTTGATGGCTGCCATGTAGGCGATAATAGAATTTGCCCAAACAGATTGTTCTAAAATTTCGATTCTCTGTTCATCCGTTAAAAGTGGATCAATTTCCGGTAAAGGTATAATCTCTTCGGCAAATTCTAATAAATTATTTAATGGCCCGGGATCGGCTAATGATCTTGCAACACCATCTAATGGTAAATTGTTATAATCATTAAATATAGTATCCGGTTGCGGTGGCATTATTATACCGTTATAGGGAAATGTACCATTAGGAAAATTGTATGGATAATTGTATGGAACTGCATAATAATCAGATAAATAAAAGTCTGAATAATATTTTTCAGGAACAAAATATGGCAAGTGAGGTTTTAGGAATCCAACTCCTAAAAAAAAGGGTTTCCCACAAGTTATATCTGCTCCATCACCAATTGCATTAATGAAAGCAATCGCAGAGTCGATCATTATATTGTCTTCCATGTAATTCTCCAGAGTATCGTTCAAAAGACTCCATCTGAAATTATCAGGCCCACCTAATGCAGCATCACCTGCATTATCAATAATTGCGGAATCAGTGAAATAAAAAACACGGTTCCAGGAAAAATCTTTATCACATTCGTCAGTACTTATACTGTCGTAATCGATTAAATTTTCATAACAGTGCATAATTTTATTCAAAGAATACGTGAAATAATCCGCTGAATCCTTTAGCCATTCAGGAAGCGTAAAAACGGTTTCATTGCCAAATGAAGGTTTAAAATTGAGTCTGAAATTTTTACATTTATATTGAGGGTTATTGTAAATTTGGGTGTAATAACAATCTTTTCCTGTAATCATGCTTGCTCTCGAAGGTCCACATTGCGTAGCACTGCAGTAACTATTTATAAACGAAGTCCCGGAATTTGCAAGCAAGGTTAGATTTGGAGTTTCCACCTGAATTTGGCCTCCCAAGCCTTCAACATAATCATTCAGATCATCAAAAGTGACAAAAATGATATTGGGGCTTGATGGAACCTGGGCATTAAGGAATGACCCATTTCGAAAAAAAGAAAAACAAACGAAATAAATCAGAATATGTGTAATATATTGTATTTTCACAATAGTTAATTGGTTTTTATAAATTGACCGGGATAATAATTTTTCCCTGCTCTAAGGACTACAAAATATAGACCTTGGCTTAATTCAGATACCGGTATATCAATATTAAAGCTTTGATTATTAGTTAAAGATACACTTTTTACTTTTTCTCCCGAAATTGAATAAATCAGTATCTCCCCGTCTTGAACTAACTCCTGAGTGTATAGAGTCAGGTTGCTTTTTGTAGGATTGGGGTAAACTAACAGTAGGTTTTGCGGAAGTAACGCCTTAGAAGTGAGTATAAATTCCTTTTTAAATGGAATGGAGCAAATATTATTAAATCCATAATAAAGGGTTGCAGAAATTACGTAATTTCCAGGGGAATTATAACTGTGTATTGGCGGATTTGATCCTGAATAAATAAATCCATCACCAAAATCCCAAACAATATCATTGTAAATTCCCTTTAATAAAATATTATTTATTTGAATTGCGGTACCGTCATATAACTCTTGTAACTCAAAATTTATTGAAGGTGTATTTTCATCCTTTAGACTAATACTTTTTATATCAAGAGCATTTATTTGATGCGTAATTGTATCAATCATTTGTACAGTAAATAACATATTATTTTGTAATTCCAGAATACTTTCCGCTATTAAATTTATCCTAAAATGTGATTCTATGCCATATAAGGTATCCTGTGTGAGATTATTTGTCCATATATATATATTATCTTCAGGAGGTGCAACTAAAATTCCTTGATTGTTAAATAAATTAAAATGCAAATTAACAGAATCAGCAGCAGTATGCGCACAATTCATTTCATCAAATTGTATTAAAATTTTAAAAGTTTTCTTATTTTCTAAAATCTCACCAGGCAACCATTTTTGCAAATAGTTTATTACTGCATCATAGGTTGAATCTCCCGCAAGGTTATTCCATTCGTTTGGATCAACATTTCTATAAGTTCCAATCTCATATAATTCTTTTTCTGTAATTGTATTTATTGAATCACAACTTAATATTGGTGGAAGGTTATTTGAATGATATTCAATATAATTAAAGCGGTCATTTCTTACCGAATATTGTTCTAAACAGGATGCTTCCAAACTGGCAGAATCTTTAAAAATGCTTAAAACAGGCCTTTCGTAAATAATAGTTGTATCAGAATAAATTTCTTTGGCACTAATGCCATCAAGATAATTGCCCGAATCAGTGTTTATTGGTGGGTCTATATTTGCAAAATCGCATATTGTAGGGAATATGTCTAATAAACTTACTGGAATAGTACTTGATTTTTCTGCAGGATTTCTCATATCATCAACAATAAACGGGATACGAATATCAGTTTCCCAAAGTCCACGTTTTTTCCAATGCGCTTTTTCGTCTAGTGCATATCCATTATCACTGGCAATTAAAATAATAGTATTATTTAAAATCTCAGGATTTGATTCCAATGCACTCCAAAAACGACCAAGTTGTTCATCAGCAAATTTAATTGCTGCTAAATAAGCCATCACAGCATTTGCCATTTTTGATTTAAATAAAAGTAATTTTCTTTCCTCATCTGTAAGTGAATCATTAATAATTGGCAAGGGAACCAAATTTTCACCCCAGTTTACAAGTTCATTATGAATTCCAGGAGGGGCAAATTTATTGCTCATGTAGCCTAATTGATCAATATCACTATAAGGGACACTTGGTTGAGGAGCTAAAACAACTCCATTATACGGATAACTATCTTCCGGAAAATTATATGGAATGTCAAAAGGAACTTCATTAAAATCTTCGATATATTCATCTAAAAAATATTGTTCAGGAATAAACAATTCCTGATGCGGCCGGTGGTACCCTAATGCAAGAAAAAATGGCTTGTTGCAAAAATCACTCTGATTAGTATGGTATTGATTTAAAAACAGGATTGCAGAATCAGTAATCGCATAATCCTGCATTTGATATACCATAGTAGAATCCAATTTTGCCCATTGAAATTTTTCAATATCCTCGCCTGCAGACTTCCCGGCATTTAATAATGTATTACTATAAGGTTTATAAATAGCTTTATTCCACGACAGCGATTTAGCGCAATTGTCGGTCGTAACTTCGTCATAATCAGGATAATAGCTATCTGCATGAAATATTTTGTTCAAACTAATTGTATAATATCCTCCAACATCTTTTAGATATTCCGGTAGGGTAACAATATATTTTTCAGTTGGGAAATTGGCCCTAAAATCATAATCATTATATTCTTCATTATTATAAATTCCGGTGTAATTCGGGTTTTTACCTGTTAACCAACTAGTTCTCGAAGGCGCACATACAGGGGCAGAACAGTATGCGTTTAAAAAGGTGGTGCCAAAACTTGCAATTTTTGCAATATTAGGTGCAGATGTTTGCGGGTGTTCATTGAAACCCGTAACCCAATCATTTAGATCATCAAACATAATTATAATAATATTTGGCTTTTCTCCAACTTGTGCCAAACTGTTCGTATGGTCAAGAAAAATAATAATCAAGAATAGAAATCCGCGATTTAACATATTGTTAATCTTACGGTAAAAATAAAATAATCTGGAATAAAATTCTTAACTATTTAGTGTAGTGCACTAAAATGAGGGTGAAATAAGGTTTCTATTTAGCCAAGTGGAAGATTTATCATTAGCTTTCTTTCCTTTAGCTATAATTTGTGTTACCGGCTGATCATTTTTTGTATAGGAAATAATTGTTACTATTTTTCAATCTTACCAAACTTAGTTGTCAAATAAATTATATGTAGCAGAAAAAGTAATTAACCATAAGGATATTTGAATGCTTATTTCCATTTAGAAAACAGAAGACAAAAAAAATTTGTTTTATTGTTTAAAATACAATATATCTCTTGGTGATTGTATAATTTGAAATAATTCGTCTAAGCATATCTCTTTAACACATGATTAATATTTTTCTAAATACAAGCAGTAGTAAAAGAAATTAAATTTTCTTTTACCTCACAATTTCCAGTAATGTATTCCCCTCTACCTCTCCTGCATTAATTTTAATAATATAATTTCCGGGAATTAATTTTTCTGTGTTGATCTGAATTGATCCTTGTGGTGAAATAAATGTTTGGTCAAAAACCACTCTTCCTAATATATCAACTATATGAATTTTTACAGAAGTTGCCGGTTCATCTAATACTATATTTAACAGATCGTTCGCCGGATTGGGATAAATGGAAAAATTAAGCTCTGTAAACCCATCGCGCAAAATTGCTATATTGCGGGCTTTGCTTTTAAGGCAGGTGTTGCCATACTCTATAAAATTTTTAATAGTATAATTTCCTGAAGTCGAATATATATGGGTATCAGGTAAATAATCCTCAGAAGAGGTTCCATCTCCAAAGGTCCAATAGGTGTTAAAATAACTTCCACTAATGGTATAATCAATAATGTCGACACTATGTAATGGAATTCCGGGTACCACATTAAAATCAGCAACAGGAATATTCGCTGAATTAATGTAAATAGATTTCGTATTAAATGCTACCGGTTTTCCGGTGAGCAAGTCTGTAACTTCCAAGTAAAACATGATCTTGTTATTTGAGCCAAAAAGACCGGCGGGAATTGTTGAAGTATTAAAAGTATAACTCTTGCCATAAAAAATAGCGGGAGTCAAATTATTTGTCCATTTAAATTGATAATTGATTAAGGCGGCACCGCCAATTAGGTTTCCAACTTCTGAAAAAAGGGTGGTATTAAATTTAATAGCTGTGTGGTTATTGAGGAAACAAGGTAAAGTTTTATTGTTAATTTGCACTGACTTTGGGTTTTGCAAATAGAGGTCGCCACCCAAAATAAATTCAGAAAGAAATTTTTTAATGGGATCATAGTCTGGGTTGGATATGAGATTATTCCATTCATAGGGGTCTACTTTGCGATTAACTCCAATTTCATACAATTCTTCTTCAAATGATTCTTCAGTGAGGTCACAAATATTTGCAGCCATATCGCCCCCGTTATTTTTTTGATATCGGATATAATGAAAATTTTCGTTCCGAATGGAATAGTGTGGAAAACAAGATCCCGGACCAAAAATTTTCTTTGTCGCCGTAACGGAAACATTATCTAGTTCCAAAGCCGTATTATTTAATAAGGGAATAATGCTGTGACCATCAAGATAAGGAGACCCATCTGCAAATACAGGGTAATTTACATCAGCAAGATCAAGAATTGTTGGAAACAGATCGAGAAGAGAAACTACGTTGTTGCAAATCTGATTTCCCGGTCTGGTAGGATCAGCTATGATAAATGGAATTCTCAGATCTGTTTCCCAAAGAGACCATTTTGTCCAATGTCTTTTTTCACCCAAAGAATAACCGTGATCGCTCACCAAGATAATGATAGTGTTTTCGGCTAGATCCGGGTGCTCGTTTAGAGCATCCAACACACGGCCAATTTGAGTATCCACAAATTGCACAGCGGCAATATAGTTGGCTACAGAATTTGAAGCAATCGTTTGGAAAATAATATCCTCTCTAAGCGAGTCTGTAAGCATTGGGTCTATTTCCGGAAGAATCGGAAAAGAGTTCACTAAATCTTCGATCTGATAATAGATATTTCCAACATTTGCCATTGATCTACCGAGACCATTTTCCGGCAAAGAATAATAATCGTTATAAATAGGATCGGGTTGAGGTGGCATTACAATTCCATTAAATGGAAAGGCATTGTAGGGTTCGTTATATGGAATAATATAAGGGACATCATAAATATCATTCATATAAAAAGGTAAATAATATTTTTCCGGAATAAATCTTTCCGAATGCGGTTTGTTATACCCCAGTGCCAAAAAGAAGGGTCTGTCGCAAGTATTTGCAGTGCCATTCGCAAAATCGTTAATAAATTGAATGGCAGTATCAGTTGCTATGTAATCTTGCATAAAGGGCTCTAAAGAATCGGGAATAACTCCATAATCAAAATATCCGAAATCTTTATACGCATCTGTTTGCAATACAAATGCATCAGACTCTTCAAAATATTTCATGTTATTCCAAGAAAGATCTTTATTGCAAGGGTCATCCGTGTCTTTATCATAATCATTTTGAGAGGGAGAATGAAAAACTTTATTTATTGCATATGTAAAATATCCTCCTGAATCTTTTAATATCTCAGGCAAAGTAAAAACTTCTTCGTTCCCTTTAGCGGCCGTAAAATTATCTCTGAAGACGCCAATGTAGTCATCATTACTAAGCACTTGTGTATAGATCGGGTCTTTACCTGACAAAAAACTGGTGCGACTTGGTGCACAACCGGATGCATTAGAAAAGGCATTTAAAAAGGATACTCCCTGTGTTGCAATATTATTCATCACCGGAGTTTGTACCTGTGGCTGACCTTGAAATGTTCCAACATAATCGTTGAGATCATCTACTACAATAAATATAAAATTGGGTTTTTCAGGTATTACCTGTGCCGATAGTTCAATTGTTATAAAAAAAAGGCAGAAAAATAATACTTTAAATTGCATGGTGTTAATTTATTTGTTTTAATGAGGTATGGCAATTTGATTTATCTGATTATTTCAATTAATTTCTCACTTGTGAATTCAGGAGAATCTATTTTAACAATATAATTTCCTCCCGGTAATGCAGTAACATTTAACGTAAGTTGTTTCGTTTCAGGCACTATATTTTGGGAGAGCACAGTCTGGCCTAATATATTGAATACCTGTAAGGAGCCAGTTTCAATTTTTGCATTAAAATTAATGTAAATAAGGTTGGATGCGGGATTTGGATAAATTGTGAACGATGCTTCCGGCGGTGCTTCTCGGGAAACTACAATATTATGTGCTTTACTTTTTGTGCAACCATTTCCATATTGTACGTAATTTCTAATAGAATAAGTTCCTGAGGCTGCATAATAATGTGTATCCGGTAAATATTCCTGTGAAGTACTGCCGTCACCGAATGTCCAGTAAGAATTTGCATAGGTTCCTGTTAAACTATAATCATTAATATCAACACTAAGTAAACCTAATCCGCTGCTCAATGAAAAGTCAATTACAGGGGAACTGGTATTGTTGATATACATCGTTTTTGTGTTAAACGCCACAAGTTGTCCGCTGGTAATATCAGTTACTTCCACATAAAAAAGGATTTTGTCGTTAGCTGCAAATGTTGCTGCCGGAATGGAAGCGGTATTAAAGGTATAACTTTTGCCATAAAAAATATCTGCAGTTAGATTATTGGTCCATTTAAACTGATAATTTGTTAATGCTGCACCCAAAATATAATTTCCATTTTCATTATAAAGCGTAGTATTTATTTTAAAGGCAACATGATTATTTAACAAACATGGTAATGGTTTAGTAGACAGCCGCACCTCAAATGCTTTTTGAAGATATAAGGAACCTGTAGGTAAAAATTCTTTCAAATAATTAATTACCGGAGCATAATCTTCGTCGTTTATTAAATTATTCCATTCATACGGGTCTGTTTCGCGGTTTGCACCAATTTCATAAAATTCTTCCTCGAAAAAACTTGCTGCTTCATTACAAACAATTCCTGTTCCGCCATTGGATTGATACCGCAAATAATGAAATCTTTCATCACGCACAGAATATTGAGGAAAACAAAAACCCTCAGTGCCATATTCTTTTTTGATTGAAGATAGTACCGGGCATACCCAGCTCATTGTAGTATTATTTAATAAAGGAATTAAACTTTGGCCATCCAGGTAATCTGAACCATCAGAAAATTCGGGATGTGCTACCTCTGCAATATCACAAAAGGTTGGAAACAGATCTAATAAGTTTGTAGTGCGATTGCACACTTGCGCTACCGGTTCTCTGAGGTCTGCAATAATGAGCGGAACTCTTTCATCCGTTTCCCATAATGCTCGTTTACCCCAATGTTTTTTTTCACTTAAACTAAATCCGTTATCACCAATAAAAACTATTACGGTATTGTGATATATCTCCGGATAATTTTCGAGGCTGTCCAATAATTTTCCAATCTGAGTATCGATATAATTTATGGCTGCCATATAGGCAATTGTCAAATTTGCGCGTTTTGACCAGGCAAGAATATCTATACGTTGTTCATCGGTGAGGGTGATATCTATTACAGGCAATGGGTCTAATGTATTTGCCCAGACTTCAAAATCATTATCTGCTCCGGCAACCATTTGTTGAGCCAGTCCATCAGTTGGAAGCGCATAATAATCGGAAAAGGGAACTTCGGGTTGTGGCGCCATTAACACACCGTTTGCCGGAAATGCATTTTTGGGATTATTATATGCAATATCAAAAGGCAGTGCGTAATAATCTTTTATATAATCATCTGAAAAATACTTTTCAGGAATATATAATGGTTTATGCGGTTTTTTAATTCCAAGTGCAATAAAAAAGGGTTTGTTACAAATGATATCATCATTCTGGGCAACATTATGAATAAATTTAATGGTGGAGTCTACAGCAATATAATCCATCATATAAGTTTCGAGTGTATCATTTATTGCTGCCCATTCGCTTCCGTTCAGTCCTTCTTCATCAATGGTAACTCCGGGCGAAAGAACGGAGGTGTCATTATAAACAAATATTTTATTCCATGATAAAGATTTATTGCATGGATTCGGCGTGCTATCATCATATTCCTGATAATTTTCATAACAATGAAATATTTTATTCAGAGAATAGGTAAAATATCCTGCAGAATCTTTTAAATATCCGGGTATTGTAAAATATTCATCATTGTTATTTGCTGGAGTGAATATTTTGCTGAAATCTCCGCACTTATATCCGGCGGAACTATAAATTTTGGTGTATTCCGCTGCTTTTCCGGTTAAAAAGGTTGTTCGGGATGGGCAACATAATGGGCTAGAGCAAAAGGCATTTGTGAATACAGTACCTAATTCGGCAATGCGGTTAATATTTGGTGTTTTAACCTGGGCATTACCTTCAAGAGCTTCTATGTAATCGTTTAGATCGTCTACAACGATAAATAGAATATTGGGTTTTTCTACCGGTGCTTGTCCCACTAAAAGCTGGGAAATAAACACGCAAAGCACGAACAAATATTTAAGTTTCATGGACTTAAAATTTTATTAATTGAATGTTAGTATTAGGTCATCTTATTATTTCAAATATTTTATTTCCTGAAAAAACATCCGTATTTACTTTAATGATATAAGTTCCTGATACAAGCACGGATGTGTTAACTTGTATTGAACTATTTTGCGGTTCTATCTTTTGCGTTAATACTGTTTCGCCAAGAATGTTTATGATTTGCAATGATCCTGCCTTTTCTGCAGGTTCTTCTAACTCTACCATAATATAATTGGCAGCAGGATTTGGATAAATGTCAAAATTCAGCTCACTTTCCCCTTCACGCAATATTGTTGCAGTACGGGCTTTACTTTTCAAACATCCGTTTCCATATTGAATGTAATTTCTGACAGTATATGTACCCGGCGCTGCATAAAAATGTGTATCAGGAAGGTATTCTTCAGAAACGATTCCATCGCCAAAATTCCAATAGGTATTAGTATAAGTGCCAGTAATTGAATAACTAATAATGTCTACACTATTTAATACATTATCGACAACCAGATTAAAGTTAGAGCCGGGTGTATTTGCAGTATTGATGGATATCGATTTAGTATTAAATGCCACAAGTTGACCACTGGTGAGGTCTGTTACTTCCAGATAAAATATGATCTTATTATTTGCTGCGAATACTGCAGCAGGAATTGATAAAGTATTGAAGGTGTAGTTTCTGCCATAAAAAATTGCACCGGTTAAATTATTTGTCCATTTAAATTGATAATTGGATAATGCGGCACCTGTTATTTCAACACCTAAATCAGAAAATAAAAATGAAGAAATTTTAACTTTTGTATTATTACTCAAAAAACAGGGTAAAGGTTTTGTAGATGTGGTTACTGTAAAAGCTTTTTGCAAATACAAGGAACCTCCTGGCATAAATTCTTCGAGATAATCAATAACAGGTGCATAATTAGGATCTGCCGCTAAATTATTCCATTCATTGGGATCTGTTTCACGATTAATACCTATTTCATATAATTCTTCTTCGTAATAAATACCACCCATATCACAAACGGTAATTCCAAGATCTCCGTTATTGTTTTTTTGATAACGTATATAATGATATTTTTCATTTCTTACCGAATAATGCGGGAAACAACTTCCAATTCCTGTTGTTTTTTTAGTGGTGGATAATGATGGATTTTCGATCAGTAAATTGGGATTATTGAGCAACGGTACTATGCTATGTCCGTCAAGATAATTACTTCCATCGGCAAAGGTTGGATAATCAACGTCAGCTAAATCGCAAATGGTAGGAAAAATATCTAATAGTGATGCGTTTTTTGTGCTGATCTGATTTCCTGGTCTCGATGGATCAGCAATAATAAAAGGAACTCGGAGATCAGTTTCCCATAACGCCCATTTTGTCCAATGTCTTTTTTCTCCCATGGCATATCCATTATCACTTATCAAAACAATGATGGTATTTTCAAGTAATTCGGGATATGCATTAAGGGTATCCAAAACTTTGCCGATCATTGCATCAATATATTGCACCGCAGCAACAAACGTAGCATCTTCATTTGAAGCGGCCGTTTGCATTAGAATATCGGTTCTTTCTTCATCGGTTAAGCCGACTTCAATTTCAGGCAAAAAAGGAAGGTCATCGGTAAATTCAATTAATTCCAAATAACCCTCTCCAAAATCAGCCAATTTTTGCCCAACTCCAAGATCAGGAAGTTCGTAGTAATCATTATAAATCGGTTCAGGCTGAGGAGGCATTACATGACCATTAAATGGAAAAGCATTTGCAGGAGTATTGTAAGGAGCAACAAAGGGTTCTTCATAAATATCTTGTAAATAATATGGCTGAAAATATTTCTGAGGAATATACCTACTGGAGTGTGGTCGATTATAACCCAATGCTAAAAAAAATGGCCTGTCGCAGGTATTATAGGTGCCATTTGCAAATTGACTAATAAATTGAACTGCACTGTCGGTCATTATATAATCCTGTAATAATGGTTCCAATGAATCCGGAATCATTCCCCAATTAAAATTCGGAGCAAAAGAATAATCATCCAATATGGCTATTAAGTCCAGTGTTTCATCAAAATGCTTCATTTTGTTCCAGGATAAACCCTTTTCACAAAAATCAGGAGTGGTTTTATCATAGTCGTTAGATGCAGCATTGTGAAATATTTTTTCTAATGCATAGGTATAATAACCACCCGAGTCCTTTAAAATTTCAGGCAAGGTAAATACTTCTGCATTTCCCTCCGCGGCGGTAAAATTTGATCGGAATTTACTCATGTAGTCTTCATTATTGAACACCTTGGTATAGGCAACATCCTTACCCGATAAAAAACTTGTTCTGGAAGGAGCACAGCCGGGAGAATTTGAATATCCATTTAAAAACGTAGTTCCATTAGATGCAATTTCGTTTATATTCGGAGTTTCTACCTGAGGGTGGCCGTTATACCCTTCAATATAATCGTTAAGATCATCCACCACAATAAAAATAAAATTGGGTGGAGCCTGCGCACCAAGTTGAAAGAGAGAGAATACAATAAGGAGTAGTGTAATACTTATTTTCATGTATTTATTTTTTGATTAAAATTATTAATCTAAAAAATTTCAATTTTTTGGGAAGCCGTATAATCTTTCGTATTTATTTTAAGGATATAATTTCCGGCTGA